>JABAOC010010716.1_pt1 | contig 60193 bp, 48 predicted proteins | sample 7062161 | NCBI WGS metagenome assembly JABAOC01 (sample SAMN14538625, study PRJNA623070) | marine sediment metagenome | biome: marine biome [ENVO:00000428]; feature: marine pelagic biome [ENVO:01000023]; material: deep marine sediment [ENVO:00002113] | place: India: Gulf of Khambhat ... | reverse complement strand
TAACCTTAGAAATGTCGGATACCTTGAATCAAACGCAACAAATCCAGCTCAGAGTGGTGCAATAAGATTAGGTTACACAGATCAAATCGTATTCAGAAATTCAGTCAATTCGGCAGATGTTTCAACATTAGGAGTATCAGCAACTAACAACGCAACATTTGCAACTAATCTTGACATGGAAGCAAATAACATTGTCAATGTCGGTGTTTTTCAATCAAACGCAACTAATCCTCCAACAACAGGTACAATTAGACTAGGAAATAATGAGTCTATCTATTGGCGTAACAATGGAAATACAAACAATTCTGGAATAGTATTCAATAATTCAAGTGATTTTGTTTTCTATTTTGATGGAGTTTTAGAATATAATATCGGTGCAAGTTTTGTTAATCTTAATGGAAGTCAAATATTAAATGCTAACTATCTCGAATCAAACGCAGGAAATCCAGCAAGTGCAGGAGCAATCAGATTAGGAAATCAAGAAGAAATTAGTTGGCGTAACAACGCAAATAACGGAAACTTGTCACTTGCCGTTAACAGTGATGACCAATTAACATTCGCTGGTACACCAATAGGTGGTTCATCAAGTGGCGGTGCTGGTGTTTACAAAGCACGAGTAGTTTCAACAGCAAACATAAATCTCGCAAGTGCAACTGACCCAAATCCAATAGATGGTATAACTGTTGCAAATGGTGACAGAGTTTTACTTAAAGATCAAATCACTGGTGCAGAAAACGGAATTTATGACGCAGTAACAGCTACTGACCCAACTACTTGGGTAAGATCAAGTGACTTTAACACAAGTGCTGAGGTAACAGACGGTGCATTGATTGTAATTCAACAAGGAACTATTGGTGCAGATTCAACTTTCAGATTAACAACAAATGAACCAATAACACTTGATACAACAGCACTTACATTTACAAATAATATTAATATCGCATCTAACGGAACCAACGGTATTTTAAGCAATGTTCTAGCAGTAGAACAAGAAGGTAGTAGTGCCTTACCATCAGTTGGTTTAGTCAGAATGGCAAATAATGGAAGAGTTAGTTGGAGAAACGCTGGTAATACAAATGATCATGCCTTCCAAGGAAGTTCTGACGGCATACAAATGAGAATAAATGGAAACGTTGAATATAATTGGAACGCAACTGGTTTTGATCTCAAAGCAAACAATCTCATCAATGTTGGTTACTTTGAATCAAATCATGGAACGCCAGCAACTGACGGTGTTATTAGATTAGGTCTTAATGAAGAAATTGAATGGTCAACCGCTGGAAACGCCTTAGCAATAAGAGGTGATAGTGGTGGTGTATTTGAAATTAGACCAGCCAATGTTCAAGAATATACATTTGGTACAGGATCGGCAAACTTTACTGGAAATGACATTCTAAACATTGGTGATATTTTAGAACAAGATGTTGCAGTAGGTAATATTGTTCATGATATGTATGCAAGTGCAACATTGGCTGATGACTCAATAATCGGTGCATTAAGATTCAGAGCCTTTGATGGTCTAAGTTCACCACAAAACTATGCAAGAATCACAGGTGTAATGGAAAGTGATGTGGACGCAAGTGAGGACGGTTCACTTCATTTCTATGTTACTGAGGCTGGTACACATGATGTTATGTACATGTCATTCAATGATGCTAGTTCTGGCGATATTGAGGTTCACAAAGATTTGGAAATACAGTTTGGCAGTTATTTGAGATTTGGAAATATTAATTCAATTAGAGATGATGGTAGTGGTATGGAAATAAATGTACAAACTGGTGATGATTTCAAATTTACAATTAATGGTGCAAATGAATACACATTCAATAACACACAGTTAGATATGCAATCCAACAATTTAGTGGACTTTGGATATATTGCTCAAAATGGAGCAGTTCCTCCAAGTGGAGCAATCAGATTACAAAACAATACTGGTAGAATCAGTTGGTATAACGTAACAGATGATGAAGTTAGAAGTATTGGTGTTGATAATGGAAACAACTTAGTTTTCTATGTTGGAACTTCTGAAGCAATAGAATATCTCTTTGGAGTTAATCAGGCTAACTTCCTAAAGAATGATCTTATTGATGTTGGTGATCTAATTGAACAACAAGTAGATGCTGGTGCTATGGTGTTCACTCAAGAAGCAGACATTCTTGCTGATGATACTGTAATTGGAGAATGGAGAATGAGAGCTGATGATGGTCTTGGAGTTAGACAAAACTATGCAAGAATCACTGGTGTAATGGAATCAGATGTAGATGCAAGTGAAGATGGTTCTATGCACTTCTACGTTACAGAAGCTGGTACACATGATGTTGAATACATGGCATTTAATGACGCAGGTGTTGGTGATATTAAAATGTTCCAGATTCTAGATATGAATAGCAATAATATTAGAAACGTTGGTTACCTTGAATCTAATGCTACTAATCCTGCTTCAACCGGTACAATCAGACTTGGAAATGCAGAAGCAATTCACTGGAGAGACCAAGCAAATCTCACAGACAATATCAAGATATATGGAAACACCAACGATGATATTAATTTTGAAGTTGGCGGAAATCATTATACTTTTGCCAATGATGGAGCAGACTTTAACAATAAATTCCTAAGAGAAGTATCTTATTTACAGTCAGGAGCATCAACCCCAGCCACTACTGGTGCAATTCGTTTAGGAAATACTGAAAGATTGAATTGGAGAAACGCAAGCAACACTGAAAATTCTGGATTACAAGGTTCTTCTGATGGATTACAGTTAAGAGTTGATGGAAATGTTGAATATAATTTCGGAGCTACTGATTTAGATATGTTAAACAATAACTTGAATATTGGTAATGGTTCTATTGAATTTGGAACTGGTGGATCAAGTCTAGGTGCTGGTGTTACAAATATGTGGACACAAGCAAACGGAGTTCACTTAAATTGTTTAACTGGCGACGCATTATCTATTGATGTAAACGGTGCAACCGAGTTCTCATTTGGTACAGCAATGAACGCAAACAGTAATGATTTGATTTCTGTGGGAAACATAACAATGGGCGACGCCACTGGTGATTATGATCTTAACTTTGAATCTACAAGTGCATTAGTAGATGATTCATCATTAGGTGAAATTAGATTCAGACATGATGACGGTTTAGGTGTATTGCAAAATTACGCAAAAATACAAGGTGTAATGGAATCAGACGTTGACGCAAGCGAAGATGGTTCATTGCACTTTTATGTAAGTGAAGCTGGTACACATGATGTTGAGTTTATGAGTATGAACGACGCAAGCACAGGAACCGTTGACATATTCAAGACACTTGATATGAATAGTAGTAATATAACTGATGTTGGTTTCATAGACTTTGGAACTGGAAGTGCGGACGCTGGTACAATCCGTTTGTCAAACTCTGCAACTATTGAATGGGAAGCATCACCAGCAGGCACAAATGGAACTCTGACATACGATGCAAACGAAATATTCATCTTTGGTGGAGGTTCTGCACCAGCATTTTCAGCCGATACTTGGTTAATCAATGGAACAGCAACGTCACATTCGATTAACACAAACGGAGATAATACTGAATATGGTGTTCCAACAAGTGCCGAACATAGATTGTTAGTTAATTCTGCTGAAATATTCACATTCAATGCCACCGAGGGAATGACAGCATCTCACATGATTCAAGGAAACAAGGGATCAGACATTGCCAGTGCAGATGCACCAACAGTTGCCACAACTGGTAACTACTTTGATATTACAGGAACTACTCAAATCAATCACTTAACAACTACAAATATTCAGGCTGGTACAGTTATTATACTACAATTTGATGCCTCAGTTACACTAACACATCAGGCTGGAACACCAACTGGTGATGAAAAAGATCTATGGTTAGCTGGAGCAACAAATGCCTCAATGACAGCAAATGATACAATCACTTTAGTATATGACGGAACTAACTGGAGAGAAACAGCCAGAAGTGTGAACTAGTAAAATATCTTTTTTAACTAATATTTCTTAAATGTTTATATGACCAGTTTTGCACGTGGTGTAGGAGAAACTATCACACGTAACGATAATCTTTCTAGTCTTATGACTATTCTAAGAGTATTATTATTAACAAGTGGTTTCACAAACAGTGGATTTACAGCAACAGGATTTTCTTTTGGTTCTATACAGATAGAAGATGCTCCTTCAAAATCAGAAACAAGAAAACCATTGAGTTCTATAGTTTTATCAGATACTTCGGGATCGATAATAAATATTTTAGGTTATTTAAGATATGCATCTGAGGTCATATCAAAATCTGGAATTACTCAAAGACTTGCAAAATTTATAAGAGATATAAACAAAAGTGGTTTCGTTTCAACAGGATTTACAACATCAGGTTTTACAATAGCACAATCAATACAGACTCAGGACAAAACAAATAAAGGAATAAACAGATTTACATCACAGAATTTTCCTGCTACATTACAATTAGTGGTTTCAGTCAAAAACATCTTAGGCAATCTCCGATTCGTAGAAAACACAATACCTAGAAATGATTCTGTAAATTTTGTTGCAAGTAGATTTAGAACTATATTACATAGTGGTGGATTTACTTTGAGTGGATTCACTATAACTGGATTTTTGGTAGGAAATGACGGTGTAAATTTTAGTGACAAAATAAACATGGGAGTAAAATACACTTTGACATCATCAACATCTTTATCAGATACTCCAACAACAGTCAAAAATATTTTAGGAAATCTACGATACATATCTCAAAACATATCAATATCTGAATTAGTAAAGAAAGGTGTAGGAAAAATAATAGCAGAATCCAGAGGTTTTACACTTTCTGGTTTTACAATTTCTGGATTTACATCTGGAGGACTTATAATAAACGATATAGTAGAAAAATCAAAGGGACAGTTTTCATCAGTTTCAAGTAGTGTTACATTTGGTGATTCAATATCAATTACAATTCAAAGATTATCAACAGTTTTGGAAACAGTTGTTTTATCACAAATTATAACAAAAGATATATCTAAAATAATACAAGAAGTTTCTGGATTTACATTCACAGGTTTTACTCAAAGTGGATTCGTTTTAAATCAATATTATATAGGAGATTCTGTAACTACAGTGAAATCAGTTTATAAAAATTTGGAAGAGGCTATTTGGGATTACAATTTATTTGATCCTGAATTCTTTGGAGATGGTCAGGTTTACATATTAGATGTTGTATCTGGAGTAAAAAATGTTTTAGGAAATCTAAGATACACTACAGAATCTACAACTTTATCTGATTCTGTTTCTAGAATGTTAGCATCAACTAGAACAGCTTTAGAACAATTTGGTTTCACACTTTCTGGATTTACAAGAAGTGGATTTACATTTGATGGTGTTCCTATAGATGATTTCATAACTTTAACAAAACAGGATTTGTTTGTGAATATAGCAGAAACATCTGGTTTCACAATAACTGGTTTTACAGAAAGTGGATTTTTCAAAGGTGGTGGTGTATTTGTTGGTGATCAAATATCAAGAATAGTATCTGAGTTAAGAACAAATACAGAAAACATAACCATATCTGATTCACTTTTAACAGGACTTACATTTACTTTGTCAGAATCTTTTTCATTATCTGATGTAATAATAAGAACCAAACAATTGGTTGCAGACATTCAAAACACTAAAGGTTTTGTTGATTCAGGTTTCACTCAAAGTGGATTTACATTTGCAACAGGTATTTATTTGAATGATCAGATAGGAGTATTGAAACATATAGGAAATCTATTTAGAGATATTTATGAAGTTTCAGGATTTACAATTACTGGATTTACAGATTCAGGATTCTTTATAGGTGGAGGAGTGTTTATAGGAGATCAACTACAAAAGAATGTAAACAAAGTCCTAACAAACACTGTAAGCGTTGTGGATGCATTAAACAGAACTCGTGGAGAGTTTGTTCCTATTCCAACATTTCAGAACACAATCATATTATCTGATGTTGTTGATAAGATAAGTTCTTTGGTTAGATTGATAACCGATCAGAGTGGTTTCACACAAACTGGATTTACACTTACTGGATTTACTAAAGATGAATCTATATACATTTCTGATTCTCCTCAAGGCATATCAAGAATAACAACATTATTCAGATCAATATCAGAAACTTCAGGATTTACACTTACTGGATTTACAGATAGTGGATTTTACATCAATGGTGGTGTGTTTGTAAATGATATAATAGGAAAGGATATATCAAAATTTGTTTCTGACTCAATATCATTATTAGATTTATCAGCAACGAGTAGTTCTACACAAAGATTTATTTCAGAAATATCAATATCAATATCTGATTCTATTTCAAATGTTAAAGGATTTGTTAGATTCTTAACAGATGGTGGATTTACAAGAAGTGGATTTACTGAAAGTGGTTTCTTTGTTGATTCTAGTATATTGATCAATGATACCGTTACACAAAGTCTTAGAATTGCAAATAACTTTAGAACCATAGTCGAATTGGGTGGTTTCACATTTAGTGGATTTACAACTTCTGGATTTTTAATAGGTGGAACACAAGTATTCGATTATGTAAATTCATTCACATCTAAATTAAGAACAATAGAAGAACAATCAATTTGGGACTTTAATATATTTGATCCAGAAATATATGGAGCTTGGTCAGTTGCATTACTTGATACGCTTGAAGGTGTGAAAAACATAAATGGAAATGTACGTTTTGCAACAGAAACAGTTACGGTTACAACACAATCCATAGTAAAAGATGTATCAAAAACTTTGTTAGAGTTGGGTGGATTCACTGGAACTGGATTTACTGAAAGTGGATTCTTAATAGGTGGTGTTGCCATTGTAGATATTCTTGAAGGAATAAAAACAACTCCTAGAAATATGTTTGAAACTATAATAAGATCAGATATAGTTGATAGAAGAAATTGGAATTTCAGACACATGTTTGATACATCTTTAGGAGTGGGATATGAAATATTGGATAATGTAAAATCAACACCTGCAATGATAATTTATGAATCTATATCATCTTTGGATATAATTGACAGAACAACAGAATTATACAAATCCATATCAGAAACAAACACAATCAATGACATTCTTATCAACGGAACAGCTTTTAATGTTATAATAGATGAGATAGAAATAATATTTTCTGACAACATAGTAAAAACATTCGGTGTATCTATATCAGAAACAGTGTCTATTATTGATGGTGTTATAAGTCAGATAAATGTTTTTGGAACATTAAGACCTATATCAGATTCAATTTCTTTATCACAATCAATAACAAAAGATGTAACAAAATCTATTTTAGAAGGATTTGTAGGATTTACAAAAACAGGATTTACAACTACAGGATTTACCATGATTGGTGGTGTTGGAATATATGATGTGGTTGATAGAGTTAGAGGTTATACGTCAATTATAAACGATACAATTATTTTATCAGATTCAGTTTCTAGAATAATAAATGAGTTAGGCAATCTAAGATATGTTGTAGAAACAATAACTTCAAACGATTCTGTTGATAGGGTAATTGACATGTTTAGAGAATTATTGCAGATTGCAGGTTTCACTCAAAGTGGTTTCACTTCATCTGGATTTTTCCTTTCAGGTGGTGTAAATATAATAGATTTTGTGGAAGATACAAAACAGGACATAATAAGAGCAATATCAGAATCAAGTGGATTCACTTTAACTGGATTTACCCAGAGTGGATTTTACATAAATGGTGGAGTGTTTGTCAATGATATTATACAAAGTCAAAAAGACTTTACACGAATTGTATCTGAAAGTGGAATATTCGATGTTGAGTTATTTGATCCAGAATTATATGGAATTGATTACAGTATAATCATAAGTGATGCAATTTCAACTAGTTTGACTATAACAATATCGGAAACTGAAAGCATATCAGATTTGATTTCAAAACAAGTTGGAAATATTAGGGAAATATTACAACAAAATGGTTTTACAAAAACAGGTTTCACTCTTACTGGATTTACAACATTTGATGGAATAAATGTGTTTGACTCAGTACAGAAAGTAACATCAAATGAATTTTTCAGAGTTATAGAAGAATCAAGTGGATTCTCAATAACAGGTTTCACTCAGAGTGGATTTTACATCAACGGTGGTGTTTTCATAAATGATGTGGTAGGTAGAGTTGGAGTGTTTTCAAGATCTGTTTCATCCACAACAATAGTAAATGACAGTTTGAATAGAATTGAATCATTTTTAAGATCAGTTTCATCAATAACAACTTTATCAGATTCAATTTCAAGAATAATATCACATATAAGAAACATATCAGAAGCTCAAGGATTCACTTTGAGTGGATTTACTTTGAGTGGATTTGTTCATGGATTCCAAATAGATGTTTCCGATGTTGTTATAGCATCCAAATCAATTAAGAATAAATTCAGAACAATAAATGAGATAAGTGGATTTACATTTAGTGGTTTCACCAACACTGGTTTCTACATAAACGGTGTTACAATAATAGACACAATATCAAAAGGAATAACATACTCAATATCAGAATCAATAGCACGATCTGATTCTTTGGTAGGTTCTAAAAACTTGTTTGGAACTCTTAGAGGTGTTGTAGAATCTGTAAACCCACTTGACTTTGTTGATAGATTGATAAGTGATATTAGAGATATATTTGAAGTTAGAGGTTTCACGTTTAGTGGATTTACAAGATCAGGATTCGTTTTCTCTGGTGGTGTATATATGTTGGACATAGCAGAAAGAGTGAAAGGAGACTTTGTTGCTACAACAAGTAGTGTTTCCACAATTTCTGATTCAGTTTTGGTAAGAATGGATTTGTTTAGAGTGTTAATTGAGAATGTATCTGCAACATCCATAATAAACAGAATATTGATTTCATTAAGAAATGTGTTTGAAACAACAGGATTTACAAAAACAGGATTTACTTTAAGTGGATTTTACATAGGTACAACAGTTGATATATTTGATTCTTTGACTGGAACAAGATCAGTTTTATCAAATGTTCCAAATCAAGCCATAGACATGTTAGATGTTTTATCAACATCAACACAGGATAACGTAATTGTGAATATATCAGAAACAATAGCAAATAGTGAAATAATATCAAGGACATTGATTGCTTTTAGAAATGTTTATGAAATTAGAGGCTTTACATTATCTGGATTTACTATTTCTGGATTTGTTCAAAATGGCGTTGGTATATATGATTCAATTACAAAATTACAATCTATTCATTTACTTAGAAATGTTTTTGAAGGTTCTGGTTTCACTCTAACTGGATTTACAACTTCTGGATTTACTGTATTTGGTGGAGTTTTAGTTGATGATTATGTAAATAGATTGACAACATTGAATGTATCTATATCAGATACTATTTCAATTACAGGCATTGCAATCAGAGTTATATCTTCTATAAGATCTATTTCTACAGATATTATAAATCTATCTGACAGTGTTGATAAAGTAATCGATTGGTTTAGATACATATCAGAATCAAGTGGATTTACACTTACTGGATTTACCGATACTGGATTTGTTAAGGATGCAGGAATATATGTATTTGATAGTGTAGTACAATTAAAAGAAACTGGAAATCTATTTAGGGATATTTATGATACATCAGGTTTTACAATAACTGGTTTCACTTCATCTGGATTTTATATTAATGGAGGAGTGTTTATAGGAGATATAATAAGTAAGAGTGTAAACAAGATTTTATTTAACAATGTAACATCAAATGATAATGTAGGCAAAAATCTCAATCCTTTGTTTAGATCAATTTCAGATTCAGCTATAGTGTTTTCAGATTCAATATCTAGAGTTGTAGATATGATAAGAATAATTTCAATTAAGAGTGGATTTACTTTGAGTGGATTTACGGCAACGGGATTTGTAGTTGATGCAGGTATTTCTATAGGAGATGTCAATCAAGGTTTCAAGATTATAGGAAACTTCTTTAGAAATATAGCAGAAAGTTCTGGATTCACAGTTACTGGTTTCACTCCATCTGGATTTACCATAGGTGGTGGTGTGTTTATTGGAGATGCTATAAATCAAGTTTATAGAGCATTTGTAAGATATCCTCAAGATACAACTTTATTGGATGACACTGTATCATCAGTGATAAATCTATTTGGAAGATTAATTGTGATAACAGAAACATCAATAGCATCTGTAGATTCTATAAGAAAAGATATAACAAAATTAATAACAGAAACCACTGGATTCACAGTTACTGGTTTCACTCCATCTGGATTTACCATATTCAGTTCAGGTATAATAACTGATTATGTGGAAAGAACAAAGAATTTTGTTAGAGATGTAAATGAAAACGAAATATTTGATATGGATATATTTGATCCAGAAATATTTGGATCATCATATCATTATATTGGAGATCAAGTTGTAGTAGCTATAAATAATTTAGGAAATCTAAGAGGTGTTGTAGAACAAACACTTGCATCAGACTCAACAATAAGATTGCTTTCATCTGTAAGAAACTTATTAAATGTTGCAGGATTTACTCAAACAGGATTTACAGATTCAGGATTCTTCAAACTTGGTGGAGCATCTATATTTGATGTGGTTTCATCTGTAAGAGATCAAGATTACATAAGAAACATAGTAGAAAGTTCTGGTTTCACAATTACTGGATTTACGTTAAGTGGATTCACACTTGGTGGTGGAGTTGGAATATATGACACTGTTGAAAGGTTGCAAACAACATTTAGATCAATGTCAGAAAATATAACAATAAGTGAATCATCATTTGTAACAATATTTGTTGGATTGATAGAAAACATTGTTACCAGTCAGATAATAACAAGAAGTTACAATGCAACAAGGCAACTTACAGGAACTTTCGGATTTACATTTAGTGGATTTACAACATCTGGATTCACATTAGAAAACGTAACATCAATAACCGATAGTATTCAAGCAAATAAGTTAGTAGGAAACTTCTTTAGAACTATATATGAAACATCAGGTTTCACTTCATCTGGATTTACTTTAAGTGGATTTACAATTTCTGGTGCCATAAGTGTATTTGATTTCATATCAAAGAATGTTGGTAAAACAGTAACAAACAATATTTCAATTTCTGAAATAATATCAAAAGATGCAGGAAGAGGAATAACATCAACAACAATATCATTCAGTGACTCCATAAACAGATACCTACAACTTAATAGAATAGTGAATGAGTTTAGACCATTTACTAGTACAGGATTCACTCTTAGTGGATTCATAGGTGGAGGAGTTAGTGTTCAGGACATATTAATTGTAAACAAACGAATAGGAAACTTCTTTAGATTTATAACAGATACTAGTGGTTTCACTCAAAGTGGTTTCACATCATCAGGATTTACAGTAGGAAACGACATACAACTCAACGATGTAATTAATAGTGCAATAAGAGGTGTTCCAAGAAATATATCTGAAAACATTGCAGAATCACATATACTTGAACGTGTTTTGACATCATTTAGACTGTTTACTGAAAATATTGTAATACCTTCTGATCTAGTAGAAACAAGTGCTACAGATTTATTGGTTGCTGTAAATGAAACTGCATTAGTTTTATCAGATACTATAAGAAAGGATGTTTTGAAGAATATCTATGAAACCGTAATCGTAATTGATTTGTTAGACAGGACTATGGTATCGTTTAGATCAATTACAGGCGTTGTAGTTGTTTTATCAGACTCGGTTGATAGAACTATAGCATTATTGAGAAATGTTGCCGAAAGTGTAGTTTTATCAGATTCTATAACAAAAGATGTGGTTAAAAACATATCAGAGTTGATAACAATTACAGATTCAATAACAAAGGATGTAACTAAGAATATTTCTGAAACAGTTGTATTAAGTGATTCTGTATTATTTGTTAGAGGAGTAATAAGAGTTGTATTCAATACAGTTGTTTTGACGGATGTCATATCAAAAGACGTTTTGAAAAATATATTTGAAACTGCATCAATTTTATCAGATAGTGTTGATAGAACAATAGCATTACTTAGAAATGTTGTAAGCAATGTTTCAGGTATAGGTGATTCAATAGTAAGAAATACACAATTAAACAGAAGTGTATTATACACTGTTATTTTGTCTGATAGTGTTGATAGGACTATAGCATTTTTGAGAAACACATCTAGTATTGTTTCTGGAATATCAGATTTAGTTGACAGATCCATATCATCTATCAGAAATACAACAAGTACGGTAGTTTTATCAGACTCAGTTGATAGAGTTATACAATCATTTAGAAGTGTTGTAAGTAATGTGGTTTTATCTGACAGTGTTGATAGAACTATAGTATTTTTGAGAAATGTTCAGGTGAATATTATAGTTTCTATAGATGATATATTCATGCGACAGGGAAGGATATTATCAGAAGTTATATTGAGATCAGAATCACTTGTTAGAAAAATAACATTATTTAGAAATATATCATTACAAACAATATCAATTTCTGATTCTTTAATTAGAAACATAGATCTGTTTAGAACTCTATTAAACAATGTGACCGTATCTGACAATGTGGAAAGATTGATTGTCTTATTGAGATCAATAGATGTTCAAAATGTGACAATTAGTGACGGTGTTGTAAGAATAATATCATTCCTAAGAAATCTTTCAGAATCAATATCAATTTCTGATTTGTTATCTAAGGCATCTACATTATTTAGAAATGCAATAAATATAATAAATCAATTGGATGTTATTCAAAGAGTTATTGTTTCATTTAGAAGTATATTGGCACAGACTATTGTTTTGACAGATAATATAACTATTGATTTAGGATTTGATTTGTTCGAGTCAATATCAATATCTGATGTAATAATTAAAGATGTAGTTAAGAATATTACAAACATTGTAAATATAAATGACTTTGTTGCAAAAGGTATAGGATATTCTATAGTAGAACCTATTGTAAATGTGTCTGATTCTGCAATAAGGGTTTTAGACTTCTTTAGAATAAATCTTAATACTATAACTATAACCGATACAATAATTAAAGATGTAACCAAGAATATTTCAGAAATAATAATTTCAACAGATATTATAAATTCCGTTAGAGATGTGCTTAGAAATACAATAGAAACTGTCAGTATAACAGATTTAATAACAAAAGACATATTGAAGAATATCTATGAGTCAATTTCAATTACAGATGATATAATAAAAGATGTTACAAAATCATTGACAGAAATCATTGTTTTGTCAGATAATGTATCTTATGGTGTGGGTTACTTCATTTCTGAAACAGTAATCATAACTGATGCAATAACAAAAGATATTACAAAAACAATCATAGAATCAATATCCATAACAGATTCTATAGAAAAAGATGTATTGAAAAATATCTTGGAAACTATCACTATAACTGATTCAATAGTAAAGGACATTGTAAAGAATATATCAGAAAATGTTGTTTCATCTGATGACATACAAAAAGATGTTTCTAAATTCATATCACAGACTGTTTTGATAACAGATAGTATAGTATCAGGTTCATTCAGACTTATTGAAGAAGCTGATATTGTAATTTCAGATTCAATAGGAAAGGATGTTACTAAAAACATATCTCAAACAATATCAGTGATTGATGTATTAAACAAAGGACTTTCATACAGTATATTCCAACCATTCCCTACAACTGTAACCGACAATGTTTCATACGGTGTAGGTTATTTCATAACAGAAAGTGTTGTAATAACAGACAATATAATCAAAGACATAACAAAAAACATATCAGAAATAATATCATTATCAGATTCAATATCCAGAGGAGTTGGATATACAATAACCGAATCCATATCAATATCTGACAATATAATAAAAGACATAAACAAAAACATATTAGAATCCATATCAATAACAGATACGGTTTCATACGGTGTAGGCTACTTTATTTCCGAAACCATTGTTATATCAGATAACATAGTAAAAGATGTAACTAAAAACATATCAGAAACAATTTCTGTAACTGATGACGTATCTTATGGTGTAGGTTACTTTATAACAGAAAGTGTTGTTTTATCTGATTCAGTATTAAAAGATATAACAAAAACAATTCTAGAATCTATAGTTATAACTGATTTAATAATTAAAGATGTAACCAAGAATATTTCAGAAACAATTTCTGTAACTGATGATATATCATACGGTGTTGGTTACTTCATGACAGAAACAGTCAATATATCTGATGATGTTTCCATGGGAGTTGGATTTGTTCTTACAGAAACAGTCAACATAACGGACAACATAGTAAAAGATGTATCTAAATTCATAGGAGAAACAGTTATCATATCTGACAATGTTGTAATGGGAGTTGGAATTGTTCTTACTGAAACAATAACACTTTCAGATGACATAGCAAAAGATGTAAACAAGAACATATCAGAAACAATAGTAATAACAGATAATATAATTAAAGATGTATCTAAATTCATAAATGAAGTTGCGATAATTCTTACAGATGAAGTTAAAGGTGCATATCCAAGAAATATATCAGAAACCATTGTTTTATCTGACAATGTGTCTTATGGTGTAGGTTATTTCATTTCTGAAACAATCACAATTTCAGACAATATAATAAAAGATGTAACAAAGAGTATGATAGAATCCATATCAATAACAGATACACTATCATACGGTGCTGGTTATAATTTATTGGAAAACATTGTTTTGACGGATGTAATATCAAAGGATGTTCTAAAAAATATCTATGATAGTGTATTAAGAAATGATTTGTTAAATAAAGGAATATCTAAATTCATAGATGAATCTGCAATATTCCCAACAGATGACATACAAAAGAATGTACAAAAAGTGTTATTGGAAAATATAGTGATATTAGACAACATACAGAAGGATGTTTTGAAAAACATTTATGAAACAATTTTAATTGTTGATAACTTATCAAGAGGAGTTTTCAGAATAATAGAGGAAACCATATCTATAGTAGATACTATAATACAATCAATAAACTTACAAGTATTTGAAACTATAGTTATTGTTGATTCCATACAAAAAGATGTGTTGAAGAATGTGTTAGAAGTGATTTCTATAGTAGATGAATTATTAGGAGATTTTGCAATTTCTACAGCACTTCAAACTACAACAATAATAAAAACATCATTAGAAACAACTTCTTTAATATCACAATCTTTAGCAGAATCATCACTATCATTTGAAACACTGATAAAAGATAATGCTGAATTCAACACAATAATTAAACAATCCATATTGTTTAACACATTGGTAAAACAATCAATATTATTCAACTCAATTCTAAGACAAACCATCACATTTGGAACAATAGTAAAAGATTCTGTAGAATTTGCAACTTATGTAAAACAATCAATAATATTTACTGCATTGATAAAAGATTCTGTAATATTCACTACTCAAATAAAGAATATGTTAGAAATAATAGCAAGAATAAAAATAGTTTTATACTTCAATTCACTAATAGGTAATGACGGAAATGAGTAGTACATTCGATGATTTCATACATGTTGGTCAAATAGGCACAGTTTTGACGACCACGGTTACTAAGATAGTAAACAATGTAGAAACACCTGTTGATTTATCAACTACATCTTCCACAGAAATAGAATTGCAGAAACCAGATGGAGAGATATTAGCTCCGTTTACAGCTTCATTTGTAACTGACGGAACAGATGGTCAGATAACATATACTGACATGACAGGTGTTTTTGATGTTACAGGTAGATGGACTATTAGAGGTGTGATAAATTATCCCAGCGGTGCAAAATTCATGGGGTCATGGACAGGTTTCTCAGTTGATGAGTAAACTATCGACTTATATACTACGAAAAAGCAATACTTATAAGTGTGATATATAATGGCAGTTCCAAAGATATTTCAAACATTTAACAGTTTATTAGGTGGTATAGTAAGAAAATCCAATGCAACTATAATAGGTCCGTCTAAACAATTAGTTGGTGAGTTTCCAGAAGTAAATTTTGAGAAACTTTATGAGTATTATCATCATTGGGACCAAATTAAAACCTCAGTTGACGTAATGCATCAGAAATTCAGAGGTAGTGGAATATCAATTACAAGTAATAACGAATATTTTAATAAATTCATCGAAAAATGGTGGGACATTGCAAATGCAGAAAAAAAATGGTCTCAATTCATTTATTCACTTTTAATAACAGGTTCAGCAATTATGGAGATTCAATACACTCCAGATGGTAGAATAGGAAATGTAGAACAAATACCAATGCAGACAATTCATAGACTTTTCAGAGATCAGTATGGAAATGAGTTAAAACTGGTTCAAATTGTAGATGGTGTTTTTAAGGAACTTGATCCTCAATATTTCATTCATCATACAATAAACAATCCAGATAGACAGGCATTCGGAAAAAGTATGTTTCATACACTTGCAAGTCCTAGACCTGTCACTGGTAAGGTTGATCCTGTAACAGGAGATGCCATAAATTCTGAAAGAAATGCAATTTCATTATTGGATGCACAAGCCGTTTTACAAAATGCTGAGATTGAAATTAAGAAAAAGATGGCAAAACCAAGACTTATTGTAAGTGCAAATGGAATGCCAAGAGATCAGATGGAAGCAATTCAGAATGAAATGGCTGATGAGAATACAGATCAATATATTTGGATTTTTGATAAACCAGTACAAAGTGCAGAACTTCAAGTTCAATCACAAGGCAAATTTGGTGATTATGCTGATAACGTGGATGCACACATCGATGTAGGTACTGTTTTTGCTAGTAATGTTATCAAGAATCCACAAGGATTTAGTTATAGTGGTGGACAAACACCTCTAGACGTATTAGATCAAAGAATGATAGATCTTCAAGGAGACATGTCAGAGGTTATGAAAGATCAGTTGATTAGACCTTTAGCTGAAAGTTGGGGTTTTAAAGAATTTGATATGATGGAAGTAAAAATTACATTTACACCTATAGTCAAAAGATTGACACTTGAAGATATACGTGGATTGGATCCAATGTCAGTTTCAGCAAAAGAAAAACGTGAATTGTATAAGAAACACAATATTGAGTTAGATGACAATATGTGGGAAGAGGAAAAGAATGAACAAAAACAACAAGGTGGAGGAATGGGTGGAATGATGGGTGGAATGCCACCAGCAGGTCAGCCACCAGCAGGTCAGCCACCAGCACCAACAATTCCAAAAATGCCAGAAGATGCAAATGATACACCATCAGATAAAGGAATACAATCTCCTAAAGTAGATTCACCAAAAATAAGTCCACCTAAAGATGACTTTACAATGGATGCACCAAAACCAGATAATCCATCATTGCCACAAGTAGATCAGAAAAAACCAAAAGGAGAATCTCTTTACACTAGACTAATGAAAGAAATTGCAAATGAATCAAATCTAGATGACAAAGATAAAATTAAAGCCATAAAAGCACTTGAAAGAATTCCACTTCCACCTAGTGCAATATCAACATCAACTGATCTATATGTAGGTCAAGGAGTTGACGATGTAGGAGCACCAGAAATCACTGATCCAGATGTAAGATTAGAATATGGAATGAGTGAGGATGAAAGTGAACTTCCACCATCAGCACCACAGAAGATGGCTCATGCAGGAGATACACCAAGTCTAGGAGATGATGAAGGTGTTGTAGAAATTACAGAGGAAGAATATAATGAAGAAATAGGAAACTATCATCAAGGTGGAACAGGAAATGACGGAATAAATAAAGACAGTGATGGAACGTTTAAGGATCCAAGTGATGTTGAAGGAGAACTTGAAAGATTGCCAGAAGAAGGTCAGACAGCAATAGAAGATCCACATCCAAGACCTGTACAAGAACCAATGACTAAGATGAGTGGAGGAAGTGAGCCATTCCCAGATAATACCAAAGATCAGATTATAGGATCATCAGATGATGATGAACCACCATTTGCTCCAAGTGAATTAGATTTAAATGACTTAGAGAATGAGGACGATGAAGAGGAGAAAGAGGCAGATGAGTCAATACCAGATGAAGAAAGACAATTTAAATTTGAAGATGACGTAAAAGATAAGATTGAAGGAGAAGATCCATTCACTAGTGGAACAAGTGATGATCCAAATCCAGAACCAGAAGAAAGAAAAGAGTTTCCAAGACTCGATGATCATCCACTTACAGAACAACCAAACACATTTGAGGATGAAGATAATGATGAAGATTTTGCAAGTGATACAAGTCAGGCTAGACTTCATTTAGAAGATCAAGGTTTGGAAAATCCAGATAGATTACAAGATTCACGTTATCCATCTGACAACACTGGACTTAATGTAAAGCCAGAATATCAAACTGTTTCAGAAGATGAATTTTCACAAGTACAAACAGGAGAAGATCCACTTGAAGAGGAAGGAGAACCATTTGAAGATGGAATGATTGTAAAACCAGAAGATATAAGACAAAGTAAACCAGAGGGATTTGATCCAGAAAATCCTGTAACACAAGAAATTACAGAGGACGAATATAATAAAGAAATTGAAGATGCAGACATGAATGATCCATCTATATCAGGAATTGATGAAGAACAAGTTGATCCTGATATTCTTCATGAAGATCCAGAAACAGGAAAAATGTATACCGACCTAACAGATGAACAGGGAAATCAGGTGCCAGATCTCAGATTTGATCAGACACCAGATTCTAATGAAAAACAACCAGAGGTTGAACTTGAGTTTGAGATAGTTACAAAAGATGAATATGATAAGGAGATGTCAGAACAAGAATTCAATGATGAGTTAGACGATCCATCAATGAACATACTTGAAACCAAACCAGAAGAATTTGTACCACATGAAGATTTGTTAGATCCAATGGAAACAGATGAGGATGGAAATCCAGAAGAATTGACAGATGTCGATGGCAATCCATTAGATGATGAAGATATTGATCAATATGAAGAAAGAGTTGATGATTTAAATGATAGAATTAAAAAACTCGAACAACTACATAAACTTGATAAAAAAGTTTCAAAGATGGAAGATGAGGGAAATAAAGATGAAGAGGATGTTGATGTAGATGAAAAAGAAGAAACCAATATAGATGAAGATAAAATAGATGATATTCCTACAAGAAAAGGCACAGTCAAAGATATAATTGAACGTGAACATGAATTGATAGATCAAGGTGTTCCGGAAGATGAAGTTCATGATGTTTTACAACAAGAATTTGGCACAGAAAGAATGAAACGTGCTGTGGAAACTAAAACTTGGAGAAAGGTTCATGGCGAGGAAAAGTGAGAAAAATAAAAATAGACCAGAATGGGCTAAGAAGATTCCTAGATCTAGTAGAATATGTTTCAGATGTCAACATAAATACTCAAGTCATGTTCCATCATGTAGAAGAATAATCGAGAGAAAACCAGAAAGAAAAGAATGTAATTGTAGAACTTTTGTAAAAGACGAACAGGAATTGGAAATAGTGATAAGACAGGAAGCTGGAGAGGATAGACGTAGAAAAGAAGCTTTTGAAAGAAAAAATGCTTTAATAGAAAAAAGTGAGAGTAATTAATATGTCTGAGGATTGTGTTTCTAAATGGATTTCCAAACTATATGATGAGGGAAAATATGAGGATCATGATCAGATAGTGGCTATTGCTCATTCCAAATGTGAAAATGGCGAAGAAACAAGTTTGAAAACAAATGATGCTCCAGATGATACTAAATCACTTTCAACAAAATCTAATGGAGAAGAATTTGTAGAAGGAGAATGTCAAATTTGTGGAAGAACACCAGTCGAACATCAAGATATAATAGATCATGATTTTAAACATAAAGCTGATGAAGAAGGAACTAGTACAGGAGCAAAAAAAGGTTGGGACACTAGAAAAAGAGGTGGAAAGGCCCCTGATGATGATAGTAAAATTACTGATGATATTGATGATAAGGAAAAAGAAAATAGATCTAGAGCTAAACAACATGATCCGGAAGATGAAAGTCCTGTAGAAAAAGGAGAAAAACCCAATATCTCAGAACCTTATGGAAATCCTAGTGAACAAGAAGTAAAGGATTTTGTAAATAAATGGAGTAGAGCAAATCATGGATATCCACCTTCAATAGAAAATATAATGGAAGAATTCAACATTCCTGAAGATAACGCAAAAAGTTTATCAAATGGTGTTGGATTACAGTCAGATCTTGATGATTCGGATACAAATCCATTCAAAGATAAAAGTACAAAAGATATTATTAATTCAATAAAAGGTGGAAGTAAAGATTGGAGAGATTGGAAATTCAAAGATCATATACCTGAAATGAGAGAGATAGAAAGAAGAAATCAAGAAATACCAAAACCAGAAAAACCAGAAGGATATACAAATCAAACCATATTCAGAGATGATCCTGATGCAATAGCTAAAATGGAAGCAAAAGTAAAGTATTTAGAAAATGTTGCTGATTATTGGAAAAAAATTACAAAGTTTCCTGTAAGAGATTGGCAAAATGAATTAGGTATTGGCTCACTAGGCGACAGAAAATGGTATGAAATGTCAAACAATTCACAATTATTAAATGGAGCAAGAAAAAAGTTAGAACAAATTAAAAATCAAGGAACACTTACAAGAAATACGACATATAAACCAGATCAATATGGAAAGAGTAAACCTAGATTCTATTATACAGAAGAACCAAAACAAGGTGAATCACATGCAAATGAAGAAGGTATTGCAAGTGTATCAGGCCCACCTGCTGGAACTGAACCAACAGTTAAAGATGACAAAGTAACCGTACTACCAAATGGAAAACACATTGATGATACACAGGAAGCACTTGCAGATACAAAAGTTGGTGGTGATTTAGGAAAGGAGTTAGGGGATGTTAAAGTGGAATCACACGATCCAATTTTACTTAACGAGAATTACTTACAGTTTGAAAACGTACTTTACAGACCAGTTTATGTAGGAGAAAGCGTAACTATTGAAGGCAATGAGGCACTTTTGATTTTTGAAAACAAGTATTACACAAGTGAGGGAGTAGGAAACTGTCCAATGTGTAAAGGAGCAGGTAAGGTTACAGTTGAAAGACTTGGACTTAAAGAATGTCCAAAATGTGAGGGAACTGGTGACATACAAGAAGAACCACAACAAGAAGAACCACAAATGCAACAACCAATGATTATGGAATCAAAAGCAAATGAAACTTGTGGTTGTAAGAAAAAGGCAATGGAAGCAAACATCAAAAATTACAAATCATTCATAGAAACTGAGATTGATGTTCTAAAGAAACGTGCAAAAGCAAATGAGGCAGTAGGAATCATGTATGGACTTCCAACTATAAGTAAACAAGGAAGAAAGATCAAAGGAACACTTGCATACGCAGGTGTAAGTCTAAATGACAGAATTTATCTACCAGAAGAACTTGCAAAAGGTCATGGTAAAACTTTACCACTTTTACTAAATCACTCATCAGTAGCAGGTGCAGAGGAAGAACTTGATAGACTTGATGATGAAATGTTACATTGTTTAGAGAATGAGATTGATTATCAAGTAGGAGAAGTTTCACTTACATGGGATCCACAAAAACTAACATTATATTATGAAGGTGTTGTTGACAATGAATTTTTCCAGAAGGAAATCGATGATATGGATATGGCAGTATCACTCGGAATTTACTATGACAGTGACAGTCCAAAAGTTTGTGATGAAGAATGTTACACACTTATCAAAGGAGCAGAGTTTAGAGAGGTATCACTTGTATATCACGCAGGATTCCCTATAGCAACGATAGAGGCAGTGGAAGCAGAGTTGAAGGCTAGATCAAAATTGTCAATAGCAAAAGAAGAAATGGATCAAGTTTTATCTGATGGAAGTATAAACACATCGCCATCAGATGATTCTATAGTTGAAGAACCAGTACAAATTGTTCAAGAAGAATCAGTTGCAGAGGAAGAGGAAGATGCATTGGCACAAGGTGGAAGTGTAGATGTTGAAGAAAAACCAACAGGAGAACCACTAACTGTAGATGTGAATGAAGATAAACCTATGATAGTAGAATCATTTTACAGTCCAGATAGTTTCAGTATTAGAGGCGTGTCTGGAATGACGATAAGCAATAGTAATGGTGTTGAAAGATACACATTTGATCCTACACAGAATTTCAGTACAAACACAATTCATTTTTCAGTCATCAATGAGGGAGCAACAATATTTGGAGAACAATTACAACCAAAGATGACAACATCAGATGATATTACAAAAGAGATAGAATCTAAGCCAGATATAAAAATAGAGAATTCAGGTAAAGATATTTTAGATGAGTTGTAGTGATCAGATATGAAATGCATGAAACGAGTTGCATTTGAATCTGATGAAGAATTAGATTGGATTACGGTTAAGGGAAATCACATACCAATAAAGAAAGGTCAGGACAAAGGCGATGCAATAGCAGATTTCTTTGACAAGAAAAAAAAGAAAAAAGAATTTAAAAGTGGAGGAGTTTACAAAGATAAAGAAATAGATCCAGAAGATCTTGATGAAGATAGTGATTTTAAAAAGAATGAAGTCATAAGTGATGAAGATTATGAAAAACTAGATGTGGGATCTGAGTATATAGAATACTCAAGAAACATGACTGGATATTTAAGACCCAATGATGAAGGTTATAATTTAGGTAAAAGACTCACAATTAAAGTTAAAAATGAATATTCTGATGTAAGAGATCAGACTGTAAAAGAATTGATGTATTATTATGATGATGATGGAAAGCATGTAACAACAATGACAGTTGAACAAACTGATTCAGAAAGATATGCTGAATATATTTCAAGTGAGAAAAGGCTTAACGAGGATGGAGAATTTGAGGAGATAGAATATACTGATGAAGAACATTATAAGAATCTAAAACGTTTTACACAGTATTATAGTGAAAGAGGAAATGAAAGAGAAAGATGGGATAAACTACAAAAACAGGCATTGAAAATAAAAAACAACAGTTCAAAACGTGATGAGTTTTATAACAAAGAAAAAGAATTGAAAGACAGTTTAGTTGAATTGAATAAAAAAGAATCAGAAATGGAAGATGGTGATGAGAAAGATAAAATTAAAAAGGAGATAGAAGATAAACGAGTAGAAATTTCCAATTTACAAAATGACGAAAAATATGATGATGTGAATAAACTATCATTTAATGATTATTATCGTATGAAACATGAAATGGCTAGACAATACATAAAAGATAATGGAGATGATTTTAGAACTACAGGAATAAATGCATCTAAAAATAAAGGACTACCTTTTGAGAAAATGGATGATTATGCCAAATACGTTGATGATACTAAAAAACCCATTTTTGAAAAATTCAAAAGAATTAGAAACAAATTAAAAAAAGACATTGAAGATGGAAATATAAAAAGCAATATAAAAGATATGGATAAAACCAGTGAAAATTTTACAATTTCATATCAAAATAATGTGGCTATGAACAATATGTTGGTTGATAGAAAAGAAAAAGAGGTAGGTATGATTGATACAAACAAAAAAATGTATGAAATGTTGGATCAAACAAATGAAAAATATTATGAAGATGCATCAGGCAATCAGACAATTGGCTCATCTTATTGGAATGTTATTGATCATATAGAAAATAAAGTAGAGTTGGATAAAGACAAAATGAAACAATTTGAAGATGAACTTGCCGAGTTGAAATGGGGAACACAAGAATATGCAAATAAATTGGCAGAAAAAAGGGATTATGAAAATTCTGTAAAAAAATCACTGACTGATAGAGATAGAAAAATGCTGGAATCACATAAAGAAATGGTAAAAGCAGACAAATACAGTAAAGAAGGTATAGTATTGCTTAAAGACGATGTAAAGTTTTTCAAGTCAAGAAATAAAAATGAATATGTCACACCTTTAGTTGAAAAAAACATACATGTTTATGGTTTTCCAGATGAAAAAAACATCAATGAATGGAACAAATTTAAAAAAATGTATGATGAAAGATATGATGAAATGAACATGAGTGAAAGATCTATTATAGATTACAATATGAATAAATTAAATCCATTTGTATCAGATGATGTTATGGAACATGCATATAATACATTGAAAGAAACATATACTAAAAATAGTTGGGTAAACATAGATGTAAAAGATAGAGTTAAAGCTCCAGATTATACAGGATCTTCAAAAATACCATCAAACTCAAGAAACTTAGAAATTGAAAGAAAGATGCATTATCAGTTACATGCGAGTGACGGAAGAAAATTTAAGGTTGCAGGAACTAGTTATAAACAAGGAGGCAATTGGGATAAATCAAATCAATCAATAAACATATTCAGAGCAAAAAAATCAACAATAGATTGGGCACATAATCACGAAATGGCACATTCTTTTTTTGATTATACACTTGATGCTTTAGATGAAGGAGGACTGAAATGGAAGAAAAAACCCATGCAGACATGGAAAAACCAATGTGAGAATCTTGATGAAGGTGTTGTTAGAGATATTCTAGGGAAATATGCAGGTAATTATCTACGTGATTATAAAAATAATCCTCAAAATGAAAGTTATAAAAATAGTTTATATACAGAAATGTATTCTGCAATAAAAGACTTGAAAGACGGCAAGGAAAAAGGTGATGGAAATCATGATCCAGAAGAAGGATATGAAAAACTAAATCAGAAATACCCAGAATTAGTCAAATCATACGAAATATTGACAGGAAAGGAAGAAGGCAATTTATACTATGAAAGTTTAAAAATCATGTCAAATGAGAGTGTTACTATGAATTCGTTGGATGAAATAATCAGAATACAGTATTTAGATAAAAATGGCAAGGCAGTTGATAAAAAAGATGCTGATATTGTCATAATTAAAAAATATGATAAGAATGGAAGAATGGTATCTCATCAGTCTTTATTTCGTGATGAAATTGCAAATGAATCTGATGATGACGTTGAATGGATTACAGTAAAAGGCAATCACATACCTATAAAGAAAGGACAGGATAAGGGAGATGCCATATCAGATTTCTTTGACAAAAAGAATAAAGAAAAGAGTCCAAAGATTGAATCTTATAAGAAAGAACTCAAAAAGAACTTAGAACCTAGTAAAGATATACAAGAACTACAAAAAAATGTAGATGAAACTGTTAGAGGAAGAATTGAAGATATAATAAAAAATAAGACTGATAAAGTTATGAAAGTAGAAACTCAAGGTTCGTATGTTAAAGGAACAGATCTTCCAAGTAGTGGAAGTGACATGGATATTTTTGTGGTGTTTGAAACTGACACATCAGAAGATGAGATGCAGGATTTAGGTCTTGAAATAGGTCTAGAAACTATGACAAAAGAGTTTGCAGAATCTCAGGGATGGGAAAATTTCAGAGTGTTTACTAAAGATGCAACTTCAAAATATGCAGAGGCTTATTTCAATATAGGTGATCAAGAAATAGAGATTCAGATTGTTCCTACCAGACATCTAACAAAAGAACAGATTGAAAACAAGGAACTTAATGGAGATAAGATAAGTATAGGAATGGAAAGAACTCCATGGCAAACAGAATTCATGAATGATAATTTGACAGAAGAACAGAAAACAGAAACAAGAATGTTGAAAAAATTCATGAAAGAAACAGGACTATATGATAGTTCAGTTAAAAGTCAGGGATTCAGTGGTTATAGTACAGAAGTCTTAACATATAATCTAGGATCTTTTGAAAAAGTCGTGGATTATTTTGCAAGTGATTTTAAAGTTGGAGATGTAATTGGTCTTCCTGAAGGAACTGATAAATCAAAATATCATGATGAAAAACTAGATAAATCAAATTCAGAGTGGAAACCATTTCATATAGTAGATCCAATAGATCCAAATAGAGATTTGGTTAAGGCATTTAGTCCAAAGAAAATAGCAAGAACAATATTGACAGCAAAATATCTAAAAGAAAATGGAAAAGCTCCAGAAAAACCAAAATCTGTAAGCTTGAAAGGACTTAGTTTTGACTTTAAATCAGAAATAGATGATGAAAATACTTTGAATAGTCAGATACAATCATTGGAAAGAGATATAATTCAAAAAATGAAAAAACTGGGTTTTAACAATGTCAAAGAATTTGAAAAACCAAAAAACATAGTTGATGGTTTTGAGATCAATCCTGATAGAACATCATTAGAACAAAAAGTTGAGAATGGAAGAAAGATGAATGATTATACTCTAAACATAGCATTTGATGATTATTATCTTGACACAGATGAAACAGTAAATGTTAGAGATATGTCAGACATGAAAGAAGAAATCAAAAATAAGATGTTAGATGGTATGAAAAAGAAAGGAACAAAATATGTTGTTTCAGATGATGGAAACAGTGTAAGCATATACACTAAGAAGAAATACACTAAAGCTGATGATGCCTTAAACGCACTTCTTAGAGGAGAAAAAATAGGTGATGTTGAGTTAAAAGGCAAGAATAATGTGTTAAAAGAGATAAAAGAGCAAAATCAAACTGTAAGACAATCACAATCATACTACGAAAACACATTCTAGAATTCGGAAAAACTCTCTAATTTAAACTTATATAATATTTATATACTTAGATTAAACAACTATTTATATGCCTAGAAAGGTTATTAGAGAAGTTGAAGATCAAGTTGATCCTGATACTCAAAAAATTCCAGCATCAAAAACCGTAAAAGGTTCTGGAGTTCCAGAAGATCAAGATTCACACTTTGACTCACAAACAAGAACTTCTAAACCAATTCAGGGTAAGACAACAGTACGTGGAGCTCCAAAAGCTACCGACGCCGCAAAAGTCAATGAGAATTCCGAGGATTATCCAGAGAATGATGTTGATGAGGAAGAAACTGTAACAATCGAACTTGAAGATGAAGTCGAGGAAAAACCAGCCGTAGTTCCTGTAGAGGAATTACCTGAACCAGACGGAATCCTTGAAGAATCCAGACGTTACAGATATGGTAGAAATGCCGATAGAGCTTCTGAATCTAGAAGAAACAGACTTTATCATGCTAGAGTACAAAAAGCAGAAGAATCAGCCAAAAAAGCTCTCAGAGCTCAAAAGGCAAGAATCCAAGCAAAAACTCTTAAAGCTCAAGAAATGCGTATTGATGCCGAAATTCGTAAAGCACGAGAAAGTGCAAAACCAAAACTAGCAGTATCTTCACCAAAAGGTGGATTTGCAACTGGTAAGGTTTCAGCACTAGAGGCCGAAGTTTCAAAACCTTCCGCTTGGTTACGTGCAGTTCAGAGAAACCAAAACGTAAGTCCAGCTTATGTTTGGCAAATCAACAAAGAAAAAATTTACGAGAATTACAGCAAGAAAGGAATTAGATCTTTTGATTCTAACGATAATGAGATCATCACAAAGGTTAGAGGATCAGAAGCAGATATTACTTCTGTATCAGGTCCAGCAGCCAATGACTTCATGAGAATCATGTCCGAGCAAGTTCTAGTTTTACCAAACGGTAAAGTAGTAACTCCAATCAGACAATTCTGTGAAACTAAAATCCTTCCTGTTGGTACTCGTGAGGCATTCTTCTTCGACTTTGGAGATGTTACATTCAGTGACATCGTAGAAGCTGATAGCGACTTAACTGTTGCAACACCATCATCTTCACCAATTATCAGAAGTGCAGGAACTGAAACTAATCCAAGAGGTACAAGAATCACTATCGGTTATCAACAAACAGAAGAATCACCAATTGATATTATCGCATCCGCTAACAGAGCATTTGCTTTAGAATCAATTAATGATGAAAGTGTACGTGTTATGACTTCATACGATACAGATACCGGTTCAGCTGGTGACGCCACAACTAGAAAAGCTATTGGTGGTGGAGCCAAAACAGGTAGATGGGTCGATGGTAATAGCGGTGCACAAATCACAGCCGATGCTTCTGGACTTGGTGTATTAAAATACCAAGGACTCCTTAACGCAAAAGGTGTAATTCAGGATGAAGGTCTTGACGACTCTAACTTAATTACATACACCAGCGGTAAAGGTATTCGTGACTTGACATTAGATGCCGACTTAGACTCCTATATTGGATTCTCAAAGCCAGCAATTATCACTGAGGCAACAGTAGAAAGAGTTGCAGGAACCAATCTTGTAAGATCAAGTGCAATCGCCGCATCTTCACAAGCAAGTGGTTACAGATCTGTAATGTTCATTCCAAATGTTGCATTTGGTTTAGTTTCTGGAAGAGATTTGACTATGGAAGCTCAAAGACGTAACGAACTACAAGCAATCCACATTACTGGTACTCAGAAGATTGCAGGTATTGTTAAGAACGTTGAGGCAACTTGTAGAATTTCACACCTGTAGATGTTTTAGAAAATTTTCCCTTTTTTTCTTTTTTTATTTCAAAAAACTCAAAGAAAGTTTTTATTACCATACAACGTAGATAACATAATGAAGTTGATAAACACTACAAACTACACAAAAGAAGAACTAAGAAACTTTGTAAGGTTTGCAAAACCTAGTGGAGTGAAAAACGTTGACATTGCAGTAAGAAACACACCAAACTCTTATGCATGGGGAAGATCATACGGAAAATATGTTGCTGTATTTGTGCAAAAGAATCCAAGATATTTTCCTTGGTATGCAGAGGTTCATCCAAGACATAAGAAGAAAGGATATCTTGGTTGGAAGTTATTACTAACTAGGGAAGAGGCACTTATAGGAATATTAGCACATGAGCTAAGACATGAATGGCAACGCAACCACAAAGGTCGTAGAACTTTTGGATGTAGAAAAAAAGGAACTAGTGAAAGAGATGCCGATGCTTACGCAATAAAGATGATTCGTAAGTGGAGAAAATCTCAGACACAACCAATAATCAACATTTCTTCATTATTTTTCTAAGTCATTATTTTTATTCTTATATATCTAACAACTATAATCAAAACATGAAACAATATCTTGTATTGTTTTATCAGTGGACATTCAAATGTCATTTCTGTAAACATGAATGTCATGATCCAATAGAAATTGGAATTCATTTTAAAAATGAGCATGATTATAACTTTATAAAAGACGAATCATTAGTATAAATCAATGGTATCAAACAATTATGCGGAATATGATTCTATTAAGGTAAAACTCAGACTAGAGGATGACAGTATGCGTGATGAGATTAGACTAATCATGCAAGAAGTGAATGATTTGATAAATAATAGACTCAGAGCAAAATTGGGAGAGTATAATATTTATGGTAGCAGAATAGTTCTTCCACTTACATATACGACACTCCCACCAGTTCCAGTAGAACTAAAGGGAATAGCAAATGATTTGGTTGTTGCAAAGATCAGACTTCAAAACAGTGAAAAACCAATGCTTTGGGATAGTGCTGTAAACGTACTTGACAACTATCTTGAAAAGGTTTATGGTTGGACAAGATCTTCACCTTATCAGCCTATAAGAACATTCACAGTTTCACCAACAAGTGGAATAGTTGGAACAACAGTCACTTTAGGAGGAACCAACTTTGAGCCAACAGCAAAACTTGTTGTTAAATTCAACGGTCAGAATGTAGATACCACACCAACTGATGTTATAACTGATTCAAGCGGTGTATTTAGCGGAGTTACATTTTTGGTTCCAAATGTTGAGACTGGTCAGAGAAAAATAAAGATTGCAGATAACTTTGGTGGAATAGAGACAACTTTCTTGGTGACATAGATTGACAATCACACAATCTGACGTAATAACTATTTTGAAAACAGGTACATATCCTGCATCACAAAAAGGTCTTGTGTATTATCAACAAAGACAAAAATACCCAATATATCCTTTCATAGAAGTAAGAAAAGTTCAATCTGACAGCAATGTAACTGATGTTCAAAAAATATCAAAGGAACAAACATTTGAAATTAGATTCTATATGAAGTACACAAGACCAGAGGAAAAAGAAGAGGCAGATAGACTTGCTACAGAAAATGAAATACTTAGGGTTTTGGAAGATGCTGATATAGAGCCTGCAGGAATAATATATTTTGAGAGTAAACAATGGAATACACAAATAATAGATGATCAGATATATGGAAGTAAATCTGTTTTAAGATTCAGTGTAAAAGATGTTGATACGACATCTGGAAGTGGTATAATAGGTAGTGGAGATGTTATAGAATTAAATAGTGCAACGACTCCATTACAGATTCAAATACTAAATTTAAACACTCGTGAAGGATTTACAGTTGATACACATTACAATGATGATAGGGAGTCAGTTTATGATCCAAATCAATTAATTCTTCATGGTGAATTTACCATAACTTATGAAAATACAAGTGCTATAAAATCAATAGTTGATTCAATATCAACAAGTGGTTTAGAGAATCAAGGTAAATTCATACGAGGAGGAGTTGAGAGCAATTATAATTTCATAGTAGGACAAACATCTACTAATGGATCTTATGGAGAAGTTGAAAAAGCAACAACCACATTTTATGCTACATCTACATGGTAACAACGTAGCTAACGTTAAAATAGCGTAGCTAACGTTTAGATAAATAAAATATGCTTAAAAATGATAGATTATATTTAAAAACATGGTAGCTCCAACTGACTTCAATCTTCAAGATTATAGAGGACAGGCTTTTCAAGGATTTGTTCAATTTCAGGAACCTGACGGAAGTACATGGTATAGACTGAAAGAAAGACAAAATATGACATTTAATATGAGTTATGACAGAACACCTCACTATTCAGATGATGGTCAAAAAGTGGTTGATCCCACTGGACACTCACATAGATTTCAAATGACTATAAAACTCACAAGTGATATGTTTGATAATACAGCATGGACTTATACAGGAGGTAAATTAGATACAGGACTTGCCATAGATAAAAAAACACTGTCATATTGGATTTACAAAAACGAATTATACGAACCAATAGAAATTATATTTGTTACAAGTATGCCTACTAAAACTGGTCCATCAGGATTTCCTACGGAAAATGATGTCAATATTAAATTTGTATTAGATGTAAATACGTTTAGCACTGGTTTGAGTCCATCTGGAGGAGTTCCAGAAATAACAGTATCTGGAACAGTTTTGAGTATAACAAGTGCATTAAGATCAACCACAACTGATCAATAATGATACCTAGTGTAAGACAGGCACGAGAATTAAAAACCAATCTGATAAGATTTTCACACATGTATCAAGGATTTATAGAAAACAAAGTCAAGGAACTTGCAAATAAAATGATAGTTGATCCTATAAGAGATGAGATGGAAAGAATGGGAGTTCATAGAAAAATATGGGAATCAGTCGTTGTTCAAAGTGTAAAGTTTGATAAAATTAGTGGAATAATAACTATAAGAATACATAGTGAATATTTTGCAGAAAACGGATTTGATGTAGCACTTGCTAGAGAAAAAGGAACAGAAGATCACATGATAAAACCAAAAGGTAAAATCAATGGTGGAGCTGATGTACTTTCATGGATTCAAGGTGGAAATAGAAGATTTAGTGCAGGTCATGTTGTAAGTGGATTGCCTAGATTAAACATAATAGAAAGAACAGTAGAAGAAATGGAATATGAGTTGCAACAAAAACTTTATGAAGAATATGAAAGATGGAAGAATAGTATCTTTCTTTGATACTATCTTTCAATCACATCAAAGACACCTCTGAGAAATGTCTTTAACTGACTTTCTGGAAGTTTTACAATTTCAGAAATTGCATCTTCCCTTTCTTGAACATATCTTTCATTGCTGAAATTTCCTTCGGAATCTCTACCATAATCACCAGATCTAAATGGATCATATAGTTTTTCGATTGCCTCAGTGTTTCCACTACACTCAACACATTTTCCGTATGGAGTTTGTTCACCGTCATGTTTTCCGGTTTCTTTGTTATATGAAATCAATTTGTATTCTACAATGATTTCAATATCTTTTTTCTCACAATCATCGCATTTACCGATGATATGATCACCTGCATGTAGTTCTTCTCCAAAGAAGTAACCACAGTTGACACACTGGTGTGTATCTACGCCTACGTCACAATAACGAAATTTCTTGTTTCCGCAGACTTTTCCTTGTTTGTAAATTGTTTTTTGATTCATACATATACTGTAGATAACACTCTATTTAAAGATACCTAATGTTAATATACTAGACTCTTTTATATTATAAATATGAAAAATCTTGATAAAGAATACTCTGATTTAAATACAATATATAAGCAACAAAAAGAATACAGAAAAACACCAGAAGGAAAACTAGCATTAAAAAGAGCAAAAGAAAAGCAGATAGTTAAAAAAATGGATATTTGTGAGTGTGAAAAATGTGGAGAAACTGAATTTGAGGTTTTGAATGTTTTTGCTGAAACTACACTTTGTTATAATTGTAGATTTAGGAGAGAAAAGGTTTTGGAGGAGTTTGAAATATGCCAGTAGATGAGGACATAAATCTAGATGCTCCTGAAGGTCTAACTCAGTCTGATATAGATGAGTTGAATAGACAGGCAAACGAGGTAGAACAAATTGCTATAAAGACAGAAAGAAATGTAGGAATTATAAAACAAAATCTTGAAAAATTAAAAGGCTTGGAAGAAGGAAAGGATTTCGTAACAAGAAATGCAATGCAAGGAAACTCAGAAGATATAGAAAATTTAGGATTTACTGCTGGAGGATCAGTCAATGAAAGAATTGCGTTATTGGAAGAGGCAGTTGAAAATCTGATAATAGCAAGTCAAACCAATAAAACAGGAATAAAAAGAAATAAAAAGAAATTAACAGAGGCAGAAATGGAAAGAGCTGAAATGATGGAAGAGTTTCAAAAAAACAAAAGTCAGATAAACGAAGTTTATGGAGAGATAAGTAGTTTCAGAGGAAGTCCATTGAATTTTGGAAAAGGAAAGATAAAAAATCTTTTAGGTAGAGCTGGTCTTTACGGAATGATTGCCACTTTTGCATGGGAGATGGGAGAAAGTCTTTACAAACAAATATACTCAGAAATAAGATCACTGTTTGGAAAAGGTGGAGTTTATGATACAAGAAAACTTGTGGAAGATGTTGTAAATGAATATCATAGTATTAACTATCTAACAAAAATAAAAAGTGGTCAAGTTATTTTTACTGCCGATGCAGGACAAGATTTGGCTCAAGGAGCTGTTAGAGGAGCATACAATACCAGAGATTTAAGAGATGGTCATTTAAGATTTATTCAGTTGAGGAGAGGTAGTTAGATGGCAAACGCAATAATTTATTACAGAACTGATTCACCTGACACAAAAACAACAAATACTACACCTATCGATTATTCTGATCCACAAAATCTTCCAGTAGCACAAATTTTAGAATTTGTTTTTCCAGATGATATTATGGAAGGTGTTAGAGAAACATATCAAAATAACATAAAGACTTCTCCAGTTCCAAATCAAGATGGTGTTAGAAAATTAAATGTTCAAGAAAACGGACTTACATCTAATTCTATAGTTGTTAGGGGGGTGTTTAAGAAAAACGCAGGTGTTGGAATACAAAGATTGAAAGATATGAGATTGGTGAAACAGGTTGACACATATCATCAATATGGTGTTTTTGGTATAGAGATAGATAATGCACCTCAATTCAATATTGATCCTGATGATCAAAAAGGACTTCATATCATAAGCACTGATATAGGTTATGCAGGACAGGCTAAGACTAGATATGATTTCACGATAACATTGGGATTTGGCGGAACGGTGGTTTAGTTGGGAACAACTAAAGCTTTTGCAACTTTACTGAGTTTAGACGGTGATGTAAATCAAAATAGAACTATTTATACAAATGCAACTATACCAAATCAAGAAAACAATCTCGCAGATTGGCTCATAGGATTGGAAATTCAGAATACTGGAACAAGTAAAGTGAACAATGGTGAAATAACTTTAAGAATAGATGAACAAGGAACATTCATTAGAAATGATCCTATACTTATCAATGAAGATTCAAAAAATGATTTTTATATAGAATTACAGTTGAAACAGGACATAGACAATGATGGCGATTTCAATGATCCTGAAGAACAAGGAATCATTCTTAGAGGTATTATAGGGAATCCAACAATCATACAAAATTCATCTTATGGTGAAATACTCAGAATTCCTCTATCAGGATTACAGTATAAATTAAAAGAAACATTGACATCTGAGTGGTATCTTTTCAAAAATCCCAATGATGCATTTAAAGATAGAGTAGAAGAAGTCAATCTACAGACAAACTCATTAAATGTGGATCTTGTAACAAACACACTACCAATATCTCCTTTACTTTCATACAGACCAAGAGGTCCAACATCAGTGCATGATGCAATGAATGAAATAATAGATGCATTGTCAAATCCACAAGTTGATGGTGGTGCATTTGATGATTATTATTATGATATAGAACCAGATCCAGTATTTGCAAATCATATAGATGTTAAAGCAGAAAAATTTGGAGAAACTGATAGTGGTGTTGTAATAGATCCTTTATCATTGAATGTTGAAGATACAGGAGAGGAGAATACATTAGTTACAGACAACATACAATATAAAAATCATGTAATAATGATAGGTGACACAAAATCTGGTTCACTTCCTATGGAAAGAGCTAGATTCGGATCCAATTATTTACATGCAAGAATCAGGGATGAATGGAATTCTGGAATAACATATCAATCAGGTGATCTTGTAAAAGTAATAACATCAACTCCATCCAATCTCAAACCGTATCTTATCACTTATCATAGATCTTTAACTGACAGTAATACAGGAAATAATCCACTGACAACTCATGGAACAAATTGGGAAATAGACTTTACTGACATTCCACCCTACATAACAACATCTGGAGCATATTACAAAAAAGGAGAAATAGTTTCACTAACTAGTGGAGGAAACATAACATTTTATCAAGCAAATGTTGATGGAACACATTCTACACCACCTAGTGGAAATTGGAATTCAATCACTAGTATAAGTGATACAGATTATGAACCATTTGTAAGTTACAGTCCTTGGACAAACGATGTAGATATATGGAAACAAACACTTGCAGGAAGAAGTCCATTTCCTGTAGTTGGTGGTCCTAGTAATTCAGCACCTATTATATGGAATTTTCAAAATGCCGGTTGGGCATGGGATTGGAATGTTACAAAATCTGATTACAACAGAAAGAATTTGGACAGTCATTTTGAACATATAAGTCCTAAAGTCATAACAGGTTTTACATCACAGTTGGGTATAACAAGTGAATCAGGTGTTCCAGCAGATCAAAAATATGATGGAAATAGATTTTTAATAGATAGTGCATCATCGGCACCTTGGTCTAATAACATAAACAAACTTGTTGAGTATGATGCCGCAACGGGGTCATGGATATACTCTGATGATCCAGTTCATGGAGATGTTGTAGTCAGTTTATTTGATGCTAGAATTTACAAATACGATTCAGGCAGTGGATTATGGGAGACAAAATGGGATCATAATCTTCCTGATAATACTGATAAGCCATCTCCTTTTCATCTATGTCAAGATGTTGGTCTTGTTGCAGGTGCCACAAATATAGCTGGTCAAGCTGTAGAATTCAAATATGATTGGTATGTTACTGAATTAAATCCAGAAGGAAATCTCACACATCATAATAGAACATCTAGAGGAGTTTGGATATGTTCAACAGCAATTTTACCAAGACATGATACAAATCAATATGATAAAGGAGAACTTTATGGTGGAACTCTAACAGGAGCTAAAATAAGAGGAACTTTAGATACAAACAATTATGATAGAAATAGTAAAGGACTTGTTGGATGGAATAGAGGAATAGATGATGAAGATTATGGTAGAATATCATCAATGTCATTTAAGATGAGAGTTGGCTTTTACAAAAATCCAGCAGGAACTTCATTGGTTCAAGGAATACCAGATATACCTATGACGTTTTGGGCAATAGATAAATTTGATAGAGTTTGGTTTCATAAATTTAAACTTAGAAGAAATGGACAGTGGGATGACGTTACAATTCCTATAGGAGAATTAGCACCTTCAAATCTTTATCATGCTAGATGGGATGAATTGGCAGTTATTATGGATGGTGTTCCACTTACTGAGTTAGATTTTACAATTAAAGAAAGAGAATTCAGTGGTGTTGCATTTGATTGGAGATACATGAAATATTGGGGAGTGCAATTGGATGAATCTTATACTGATGTAGGATTATACAAAAATGGTGTTCAAAGAGCATTTGAGTTTGGTGAAGATATAATAGCAGATTTACAAGCCAATTGGTATTGGTATTTAGGAGGTCCATTGACACTTGCATTGAAAAATGAATTAGCTAAACATATAGGAGATGGAACACCTGTAACTCAAAATCATGTAAGATATAGTGCAAAAATAGCCATAGATGATTTACATTTTGATAAAGAGTTAGTTGTAACGAGTGATGATACAACTATAACAAATCCTAGATCAGAAGTTCAGTATCTAGCATCGGAACAAGATTATGTAAACTTGAAAACTAGAGCAAAAGCTAGACAGGCCAGACAAAGATTTTTCCCACAAACAGCACATATAAGAACAACAGGTGATGTAAGACTTAGATTTGGTGAGGCATTCAAAGTTAGTGGTAGTAGAGTTCCAGAAAATCCAAACAATTATCCAGATTGGTCTATTAATGAATCTTATATTATAGGAGATAAAGTTGATTATTTAGGATATACATATCAAGCACTCACAAACAACACAAATCAAATTCCACTTAACAGTCCAAACGATTGGGAAAATCTAAACAAATATGTTGCAAGTAACGTAACGCATAAATTCAATCATGATGGTTATTATTGTGAGGTTGCAGGATTCAGAAAATTCGTGGTGAGTGGATAATGAGTTACGAAATACCAACAGAAGAACGTGAGGCAAGATTACTAAGAAAAGAGATAGCTGAGAATAGAGATCTAATAAGATTTACACCTGTAGCAAAACAAAATGATATAGCATCCATAGGTGCGGGAAGTCATGACACAGCCATAGGAGTTGTTACAGGAAACTTTGTATTGAATCCACAAATAATGTATGAATCAGTGAAAATATCTTGGACTGGTGGAACAGGAGGAGAGTTGAATGTAGGAGATGTGATAAAAACAGATATTGATCCAATAGTATTGGGTGTAGGAACAGGTTGGAGAGGTAAATTACTTCATATAGTAAGTGGCGATGAAATTGCTGGAACTGGTATCTTTGAACCACAGTGGTTGGATGAAACTGCTGGAACACCTAGACCTGAATTTGATGATGCAAGTACAACACTCATAAATGAAACTACAAGTGGTTGGACTGCAAGTTATACAGCAAGTTCAAAAGCTATGGGAAATTTAGTTATCTATAGTGCATCAATGATAGTGGATAAAATGGAAGGAGGAGATCCTAACATAAACGTAATTTATGGTGCAACAAATGATGGACAGTTTACAACAATAAAACCAAAAGAGGGAAAAACACTTACACTTTCACAGAACGGAAATATAGATACTGCAAATGATGTATCTATAGATGATACTTCTGGAGCAATACTTCAATTTCATTCAGACAATACAACTCCAGATAGTGGAGGAAATTGGACAATAATTACAGGTGGTGCAGGTGGTGGTTCATCAAGTCTGCTAAAAGATCCAGTGAAAACTGCAACTCAAGTAAATTATGTGAGTTTGGCATTGGTTGGAGAAAATATTGATGGTGTTGTAGTTGTTCAAGGAGATAGAGTATTAGTTAAAGCTCAATCAAATCAAGTTGATAATGGAATTTATAGTGTAACTAGTGTTGCTGGTGGAATTGCTGTTTTAGATAGATCATCAGACATGCCAGACGGTTCTATACAAAAAGAAGGAACCATGACATTTGTTCAAGATGGAACTACAGATGCAGAAAAATTATTTGCGATGAATATAGGTGGCAATGAAGTTGATGTAGGAACGGATGCTCAGAATTGGGGCCCTATAGGTGGAGAACAAACACCTTGGGCATCAAATATAGATGCAAGTGGTTTTGTTTTAAACAATCTAGAACAAGTTTCTTTTGTTGATGATTTAAACAATCCAATGGGATTTATTGCAGGTCAAACAGATGCTATGAGAATACAAGTTCCAACAGGAGATAAAGACATTGCATTTAGAGAGGATCCTTATGCAACTGATATATTATACATAAACAGGTATGGAATAAATCAAGGTCATACTACAGGCGGTGGTGGAGTAAATGTACCAATAAATCCAAGTGCTGGATTCATAAGTATTGGAAATGATGAATATATAACTTGGAGAAATAGTACAAACACAAATGATGCTCTTTTAAGATTCAACGCATCAGATCAATTTGAATTCAATCTCAATGGAACAGCAATGTTGAAAATCGATCAACCTAACACACTTGTTGATTTTGAACAGAATGATATAACTAGAGTAAACAATCTAAATTCTTACACTGGTGATCATGATATAGGAAATACGGATCCATTTCATAGAATATTTGCAGATAGATTCATTCCTGTTTCTGAAAACTATGCATCAGGAACAACTGGTGAATTAAGAAAAAATGATTTTGCAACATACATAGATTTACAAGCTAGTGGAACATTTGACATAAGACGAGATGGTGTTGGTAGAGGTGGACTACTTACTGATGGTAGTGATCCTTGGTTTAGATTTACATTGGGTGCTGGAACAGCTCCTAATTTCAAAGTTTATCATAATAATTTAACTGATCCAGTAATATCATTTGATTATGTAACAGGTCAGGAAGCTAGTCTATATTATAGTATTGCAAATGAAAGTTTAACAATAAAAAATACAGTTGACGATCCAGCAAATCTTAAAGGAATAAGATTCAATGTTGCAGGATCAGATATTGCCTCATTAGTTTCAACTGGATTCCACCCTATAACAGATGATTCCCACCAACTTGGAACATCAACTAAAAGATGGAGTGAGATTATTTCAAGTGGAAATGTTTACGGAACATCATTTGTGATGGATGTAGGTGGACAGAATAACAGAATAACATCAGGAATATCTCCATCATACACAATGGAGTTTAAACTGAATGGTGAAGATGCCATGAAACTTTCAAAAGAATTTACAACAGATAGTGTTTTAGAAATAAATGGAAATCCAGATCCAACTTACAAGTTAAGATCAACAAAAACATCACTTACAGGTCAGATAGGAACAGTTGCTTTTGATGCCTTTGATAGTGATTTTGTATTACCTCATACCTATGCATACATATCAAGTGAGATAGCTGATGGTACATCAACAAATAAAAAAGGAAAACTGATATTCAATGTTACAAGTGGAAATGATCCAAATATTCCTTATATGGAACTTGATGGAAGTGCCGAAGAAACAAAGTTCTTAAAAACAATAGATATGCAAAACAATCAGATAAGAGGTGTCGGAAGTATTGATTTCGATGGTGTAGCTTCTACAATAGAAGGTCTCACAAACTTGAATTTCTTTCATACAGGAAATCAAATATCAAGTGTTACTGATTTCTTTTATTTTACTGATAACATACATAGATTTCAAGTTTTGGGAAGTGATGTTGTAAATGTCAAATCAGATAGACTTGATGTGTTTGATCACTCAATAGAATTCACTGAAACTACAGATCCTACAACTCCGGCAGTAGATCATGGACTTTTATATGCAAAAGATAATGGTGGAACTTCAAGTCTTTATTGGCTAAACAATTCAGGAACACCGATAGAATTAGGTGGTAGTGGTGGTTCAACATCGTTTATAGGATTTACCGCTGATGCTGATCTCGATATGGGAACTTTTGATATAAAAGGTGTTGATAGATTTACATTTGCAACAACCGAAGGTGCAGGTGATAGTTTAGGACCTCAAGATACAGGTATAGATGCAATATATGCCACAGGACTTCCTTTTGGTATGAGAATAAATGTTCCTACAAATAATTCTGCGGTTTTACAAATATCTCGAGGTGGAGTAGATAAATATACATTGACCTCATTAGGTCATACTTTTAGTGATGTCGTAAGATTCGGTGCAAATTATACAGTGTTCAACGCAAGAACGGCAGTATCGCATACAACACCATCACAAAGATACCTTTTCCAAGACTCAAGTGACAATCACTTGAAGATTAGAACTGATTCAGGTTTAGTTGATTTGGAATCTGCAGGTGGTGGTGGATCAGAATTTATTGGAGCAAATAATTTCCATAAATCACATAGCACATACGCAATGTGGTACCCTGTAAATATGTTAAAACACCCATCAAAAGAATATTCATTGCAAAATCTAGGTGGTGGAAGTTATCAGTTAAATGAAGTCACTTCTTTCAGACAACAAACATCTAGCGGTATTCTTAATTACACATGGGCATATCCTTTGTATATAGATGGAAATTACACACTTGCAGAAATTAGACCTTATGTTTTTGGTGCAGGTTCTAGTCAATATTATGTGGGTATATACACAAATCAAACCAATGGAACACTTTATCCTCAAACTAAACTAGATGATACATCAGCTCAATTCATAAATTATTCTGGATTTGGTGGAACTAGTGGATCTCAAGGTGAATTTGATTACGCATTATCGGCAGGTGTTTATTGGATAGTTTTTAAATTTGTAGGAAATACTTCTACTGTATTTTCTCATACGATAGCTAGACATTTTAATGGAATAGGATTTGATGCAGATCAGGATATAAACACTGATGGTGAAGCTGTAGGTTGGGTAAATATAGGAACTGGATCTGGTTCATTACCTACATCATTTCCTTCTATTACTGACGTTGATACTTTACCTATTACAGATGGTGTGTTAAATCTGATAACAACTGGAACAATGCCAGTGATGTTTGCAAGGTTTACTTAAACATGCATATAGTTTAAATATTAGATTATTATTAGTTATTTCATGTCAAAAGACGATAAACAACAAATAACATTCGAGCAATATATCTCAACTCTGAGAAATCAAATTGTTCTTGCTTATGATGGAGCAAAAGAAGTGGCTCTAAGAAATTTTGATGATTTAACAAAAAAATTCGTTGAATCATTATCAAATCAACAACAAACATCAGAATCAGCAAAGAAAGAAGAAAAAAAGAAATAGTATAAATAATCAAAGAGGTAAATAAAATAAAATGTCAGAGTTAAGTCAATATTGGGAAGAATATAAAAAAATCATAGATAAAGGAGTAAGAACTCAAAGAGCTCGTGATTTAGAAGTAAAGATACATGAAGTTCAAAAAAGAATAGGCTCAGACAGATATGATTTTGATAAAAGATGGCAAAAAATCGAACATGATGGAAAGCCTACAATAACACTTCCACCAATGGATGCAGAGGTAACACCATCTGCACCTACATCAAATTTTACTTTTGAACAAGCAAAAGCAAAAGTAGGAGATAATGATTTTGCATTGCTTGAAGATTGTGCAATGAAAGCCGAGGCTGAAATTATTGTTCTTTCTAGAATACTTGATACAATAAACGTTGAGAATCAAAGAAATGTAGCAAGAAGAGGTCAAGCAATAAATATCGCAATAAGAAAATATGAGGAGTTGAAAAAAGATGCCTAAAAAGAAAGAAGTTTTAGAGAAAGTAGAAACAGTAAATGATGCTATAACTTTAAAATTAGAGGATATGGATGGAATTGGACCTATAAGATTAAAGAAACTATATGGAAATGGAATTTACACTGTAGATGATCTTCTATCTTATGGAGAAGAAGCTTTGTCAAGAATGTTAGATATATCTTGGGATGATGCAAAAAAGATGACAATGGTTGCAAATGAATCATTGAATACAGAAGATGTGTTTTCAAGTGTTTTAGTTAGTGGTAAAGATTATTATGATTTTAGACAAAAGAAAATAGAATATATGACAACAGGTTTGGAAGAACTTGATGAAATTACAGGTGGTTTTGAAACTGGAGTTATCACTGAATTTTTTGGAGCATTTGGTTCTGGAAAAACACAATTCATGATGGTTGCATGTATAATGGCTCAACTTCCAAAAGAAGCTTGTTGTCTTAGCTGTGGTCAAACTGAAAATCCATCCAAAGACAAATGTGAATGTGGTGGAACTTGGTGGAATGGTGGTGGTCTATCAGAATTTGGAAAACCATGTAGAGTTCTTTATATTGATACTGAAAACAGTTACAGACCAGAAAGACTTTATGAAATTGTATGTAATCGTGAATTGATCAAAACAAAACCACAAACAAAAACACAGGAAAAACAACAAGCTAGAAAAGAACCTTTAGATGATGAGGAATATGAAAAAGCAATGCAATATGTAAACAATATAGATGTAAGCAGACCAAGAACATCAGCAATTCAAATGATGATTGTAAGCAATCTTTCATCTATAATATCAGGTGATATGTGTAAGATATGTCATAAACGTGAGGTTTCAAAAACAGGAGAACCTACACATAAAAATCATCCAAAAGCAAAAGATGGTATGGATTTGGAGAATCATGATTTTGAAAAAGATAAACAAGTTAAATTAGTTGTACTTGATTCAATAACAGGAAAATTCAGAAAAGAGTTTGAAGGTAGAGGAACACTTTCAGACAGACAGGTTAAACTTTCATCACATGTTAGATTATTAGAAAGTGTAGTAGAGTCAAAGAATGTTGTATGTCTTGTTACAAATCAAGCACAAGAAGCTCTAGGTGTTATGGGAGATAACATAAGACCTGTAGGTGGAAATGTGATTGGTCATACATTCACACATAGAATATATTTAAAGAAACCTCAGAGTATGAGCAAAAATAAGATAACTGCGATTTTGGTTGATAGTCCGAATAAGGCTAAAAATGAAGTAACTTTAGAATTGGGCTCTAAAGGAATTCAAGAAGAATCAACATCATAAACTATAAATAACATGTGTTATCTAGATAATACATGAAACAAGATAAGACAATAGTCAAAATACTTGATCAGATAGAATCGGATAGATTGATTTCTTATGTTGTAGATAATTATTTCTATGATGTGAGAAATGCAATAAAGGAGAAAGAATATCATGGGCTGTAAAGGTCTATGTGAAAGAATGAAGGCAAGTAAGCCTTTAAAAGGTTCTAGATACCTAGCTGGTCAAAAAAGATGTCAGACCTGTTCTGTATATATTGAGTGGGAAGGAGTATGGTGTCCTTGTTGTTCATACAGAATGAGATCAAGACCTAGAGCAAAAACATTTAAAGAAAAAGTTAGACTGGAAACACATAGTTTATAAGTCTAATAATTTCTTTATTTTTTATGAATAATGAATCAACTTTTGTAGGACATAATTACCACGCTGATTATAAGTACAAAGTAACTACAGGACAAAAAGCTAATGGCGAAATACAAGTAAAAGAAATAAGAGTAGAAGGAGATGAATGGGAACCATTGTTAGAGATTAACTTTAACATACTTGTTGATTCCTATAATATGGGAAAGGAAAAACATCTTAAAATGGTAAGTCCATTTGAAAGTGGATATGAACCATAAATACAGTATATCACTTAAACAAAAGGTTGACGGTCAGATACAAGTTACTAGAGTGAGAGTTCCAAAAGAAGTGATTATGGAAGATCCTTTTATCAAAGAAAAAATAAAAAATGAGATGGAAAGAATTCTTGAAGAAGGTAACATAAAAGTTTTAAAAGACAAAGGTATAATACAATATGATGGTGATTATTCTTGAATAGAAAAGATATAGAAAAAAGATTGAATGAGATTGAAAAAATACCACTTTATGATGTTAGTGGTGGAAGACAAAGAAATAGTAAAGAAAATCAGGAATATTTTGAGTTAAAATCAAAATTGAAGAATATATAAATATCGCATTATATTATCTAGATACAATGAAAACACAAAAGTTTACTATTGAGAAATTTACATGTGAAAGATGTAATTATCAATGGATGCAACGTGCATTAGCAAAAAGAGATAGATCTGGATTGAAGATTACAGAAGTTCTTTTATCTGCACCTAAAAACTGCTCAAATTGTAAGTCTCCATATTGGGACAGACCAAGACAAAATAATGTTTAAAAGTTGTAAAAAAACAACTTTTAATATGGAGTTATGTTTTAGGTGCGGTAAATCTTTTTCTGATGAAAAAGAAGGATGTGATTGTAGTAATGGCAAATGATTTTGCAAGAAAAAACATGTGGGATGATTCCTATAGACCTGAACAAATATTCACTAGAGATTACATAGGAGAATATTACCCTGAACTTAAAGTTAAATTAGAATATCGTGTTTCAAATCTAACTTTAGATGGAAAACCATACAGAGGTTCAGTGTTGGATATAGCAATACCAGAAAAGATGATAGGAATAAGACTCAATGGAGGTTATCATCATGTAAGTTCCAGACAACAATTAAAAGATGAATTGCAAAAAGAAGCTCTAAAACAGGCTGGATGGACTATAGTTGACTTTAATGATTATAAAATGCCAAATCTTTTCAAAGGAAAATACAGTGACAAAAACATTAAATTAGTTGAAAATGAGATAAAAGATACATTGAGTGATATAATTGGTTAGATGTCCTGCATGTAATAAAGAACAACATGGTTATAAATGGACTAGAACCAGAAACAATAAAAAATGGCTGATGAATTCAGAGGGAAAATGGCATAAATGTGAAACAATAGAAAGTAAAAAAGATTATCAGTCAAAACCTAGTTATAGTAAAGAAAGAAACATCAAATTGACTTGGAGAGATTTTGATTTTTGTGATTTATGTTCTGGATTTTTATACAAAGAAGAAACAGTGAAAAGATATCCACAATTACATGGAAATACATTGACTGAACACTTAAAAATATTTCACAAGAACAATGAAATACTTGATGATATTGATTTTATGGTTTTAACAGATGAGGAAAAAGAGAAAGTCAGAAAAGAATGGAATTATCCAAAAAGAGAAAAGAAATATCAAATTAATGGGAAACTAGTAGTATAACTTAAATAACGTTTAAGTGATAGTTGTCCAATGATTAAAGCTCCAAGAGGACATACATCAGTATATCTATCAGATTATGTGAAAAGCAACTTTACAACACTTCATAAAGTCATGATTGATAGAGGCTTTAGATCACTCAATAGTTTTGTCAATGTTTTATTGTCAGATGCTATGAATTCTCACACAACAGTCAATGAAGCTAACAAGCCAAACATATTAGGTGATCCATTGGGAATATTTCAAGAAAAAATATCAACACTTGATGATGATATTTTATATGAGATATTTGAAATAGTTTCTGATAAAAGAAACATGATGTATAAAGAACTTAAAAATAGAGGTGTCGGATTGTGAGTTTTCTAGATAGGATGTTGACTGTTTCTGATAACAGTGGAAAACTAATACCAGAAAACGAACTTTCACAATATTTTATTACTTTTAGACATGATGATTTGATTGATGCTTTTGAAACATATCGTTTTTCTGTAGATATAAAAGAAAATACATTATTGCAACATATACTCTTTGAAAATATTGATAATTTTAGAGTTATATTAAGAAGTGCTATAGTCAAATCAATAATACTTGTTAATGTCGATGCTGATAATTTATTACAAATAGAGGAAACCAAAAAAACAATAAAAAACAAACTCAAACTGGAATTGATATTTCCTGTGAATGTTTCAATATCAGAATTGAACGCACAAGAACATGAAGGTTCTGTTGTAACTTTTGAGTCCAAAGTCACCAATTGGTCTAAAATAAGAACTATAACGACAAAAGCAAATTATCAATGTCAATCTTGTGGAGAAATGACAACAAAGGTTTTTTCAGAAAAGATAAATGAGAAATGTCATTGTAATGGAAGATTGGAGTTTTACAAACCTATAGAGTCAGAAGATACAAGAAGAATAACTCTTAGAGAAATAATAGATGATTTTAGTAGTGGTGAATTGCCTTATACTATAAACGCTGACATATATGGAAATACGGTTAAAGAGGTTTCTTTAAGCGATAAACTGGTAGTTACAGGCGTTTTTAGAAGTGTTCCATTGGTTAGAGAAAGTGGAAAAATAACAAAGCAATTCATACCTACAATACAGGTCATTTGTGTGAGAAATTTTGACAACACAAACAGACAATTACTGCCGTCTAAAGAATTACTAGAAAAATTTGAAGATCTTGAAAAAGATGGAAAATTGATTGATGCGATTATAGATGGTTTTGCTTATAACATATACAAAAAAAGAAATGAGAAAAAAGCAATACTTTGTAGTTTGATAGGAAGTAAATGGATAGGTCAGATAGGTAAAGGAAATCCACCAATGATACATATTTTATTTGTAGGCGATCCAGATACTTACAAGTCAACCATAATGAAATATGTTACAAATGTTTATGATAATTGTGTTCTTGCAGATTCCACAACTGTTTCAAATGCTGGAATAAAAGCTAGTGCTGTTAAGATGGATGACGGAAGAATGTCAATCAGAGCAGGTTTACTTCCAGAATTCAATGGTGGTGTTGTATTTCTTGATGAGTTTGGAGATCTTAAAGAGGACATATATGCAGATTTGAAAGCTCCTATGATTGACGGTAGAGTTAGTAAACATGTAGCAGGAGAAGATTTTAACGCACAAGCAGAAACAGGAATTTTAGCAAGTATGAATCCAGTTGAAGGTGTATATGATGATAGTAAGACAATATATGAAAATCTTGCTAGATTAGAAAAACCACTAATAACTAGATTTGATATGATATTCAAATTTTCAAAAAATAGTCCAGAATACGATTCAACTGAAATTAGAAAACACTTTAAAGATTGTGACATAAATGGAAAATCTTCTGACTTTTTTACAGATGAAGAAATAAAATTATTCATAAATTATGTTAAAAATATAGATCCTAAGATAACAGATGATGCAATAGAAACATCAAATAAGTTTTTTGAAGAATTGGAAAAGAAAGGTGGTGAAAAAAGTGGAACTGAAACAAGAACTGAAAACGCTGTAATGAAAATTGCAGTTGCATTAGCAAAATGGCATCTTTCTGATGAAGTTAGAGGTGTTCATGTGGATGAGGCATTGGAATTATTTTCATCAAGCCTTGCAACATTGGGAATGTCTTTTGAAGAAGGTCAAGTTTTGAATGAAAGAACTTTGAAAAAGACAAAAGACGGAAGATTGGAGGCCATAAGACTTGCATACGAATCTAAAAAAGATGAGTCAGGATATGTATTTCCAGATGAACTTATTGAAGTCGTAAAGACTTACAATGTTTTCACAAGTGATGGTCAGATAAAATCCACGCTTGAAAAAATGAGATTAGAGGGTAGATTATCAGAAAAGAATAAAATGTACAAGATTTCATGGAATATATGAAGATAACAGTAAGATTTGAACCAATTGACATAGAGATAAATGAGTATGAAGAATTTGAAAAATCATACAAGAAGTTAAGATCAATTTTAAATGAACAGTATGGTTATGAAATATTGCCTGATATAAGAACATCATATATTGTGGATGATGCAGGATTTCCTATCAATGATAAAAACAATAGAGTTAAATAAAATTAAATAATATAATTTACAACTATGACATTTTTTAGACATGTGTTCTTTAAAAAACCTCCAGATTTAGGAGAAAAATATTTGAATGGTTTAAGACACTATGTATCTCCTACTGGTTCTGTATTGCCTAGTGTTACAACTGTTTTGAGTATAATGTCAAATGCAGGAATTCAACATTGGAGAAGAAGAATAGGAGAAGCTGAGGCTGATAAAATAATGGAATATGCAGGAAAAACTGGAACTGAAATGCATAGTATTATTGAAGATTTTTTAAATAATAGATCTGATGAAGTTGAAAAAAATCCTAGATCATTAAAGTTGTTTGAACAGATGAAACCTGAATTACTTAGAATAAACAATATAATTGCACAAGAAGTTCCTTTATATTCAGATAATCTCAGAGTTGCTGGAAGAGTTGACTGTGTTGCAGAATTTGATGGTAAACTTTCAGTCATAGATTTTAAAAGTTCTAGAAAAAAGAAACAAAGAAGTTGGATTAAAAAATACTTCTTACAAGCTACAGCATATTCTCTTATGTTTGAGGAATTATGCAATAAGAAAATAGAACAAATAGTGATTTTGATAAGTGCCGATGATGAAACAGTTGATGTTTATGTTGAGAAAAAAGAAGATTACATAGATCATTTAAAACTGGTCATTGATGATTACTATATGAGAAAGGAAATTGATAGGTCGTAAAACAACTTATCTCATGGATGAAAATGTCAAGATGTCCGATGAGGATATAGAGAAACTAAAATCATGTGATATAGTAAATTCTACAGATATATTCAAGAAAGGAACTCCAGATGAAAAACTTACTTGGAGAGCAAAAAAAGAGGGTTGGGTAATAGTTACAAAAGACATAAGAATGACTTTAAGAAGTTTAAAAGATCATGTGCCTGTAATATTCATTTCTGATGATCTAAAAACAGTTGAATATATAACAGCTAAAAATCATGGAAGAAGGAAATTTCCAGAAATGTTTGATTATATATATGAAAGGTTTGGATTCGACAATATAAATAAGAGAAAGAAATAAAGAAATCATGAATAAACGTGTTTCATTTGAACGTAGATTTACATATCTGGAAAAAGAATTGAAAAAGAATCCAGAGTCAGAATTGTTAAAAAAAGCATATCTTGATTTGAAAAAACAATTTGATGTTTACGTGATGCATGGAACTTAATACTTATAAAGCACAGAAATCTATGTATTTATATGTCGGACTCCATCCAATGCAGTAAATGTGATCAAGAATTCACTGATGAGGACACACTTAAAACTCATTTAACAGTAGATCATGCATTAAATGAGGCTACGACTATACAAACAAATTTACACCGACAACACTTACCTAGAGGAAAATTGAATTTTCCTACAGATAGTGAACCAGAAGATGAAGATCAAGGAGTTCCAACAACTGGTTCACAAGGTTATAACACAAATCCAAATGCAGGACTTTATGATAACAAATTATTTAGAACTGGTTCGTCAACCGAAAGAACTTCAATTTTAGGTGAAGGATTGACTGTGCATGATAATTATTCAACATATATGGGAACAGGAGATGGTGGTGACGGTGCAGATGGTGTTTTTAATAATTTAGATAACGCAATAGCTTTTGCCGATAGTGTGAACGGTTATGTAACAACCGAAGATGAAGATGAAACCGCATGGCCAGAGGAGACCGCAGTTTATATGTCACAAGGATATAAAGACGATGTAACATCAAAGGTACAATGGGGTTATGATAATAAACCTATATTTGATGAATCAAAGTCTAATGAATTTGACGGTGATGAATTCCAAAAATATTCAGATGCAAAAAACAAGTTTGAAAATAGACCATGTAGAAAATGTGGTGAGAGAGAGTTAATTATAATATCCAAAGATAGTGTTGATTATGATGAAAGTGGTGAACCTATACACGCAGTAGTACAATGTGCAAACTGTGATACAAAATATGGTGTTGAATCAAAAATATCTCAAGAATCAGATGTGGATTATGAAAAAGAGAATGAACAGTCAATGGGTTTCATCGAACAACAACATACAGAACCAAAAGAAGATAAAGATGAAAAATTGGATAAAGTTGATATTAGTTTAGAAAAGATTGACTATGTTTACAAAACAAAAGGATCAGAGTCAGAAGAAAAAGATCATGTGACTGATCCTGTTGAAGGACTAGATGAAGAATATAATCAGTTAGAAGATTCACAAGAAGATGAAGTTGAATTACTAGTAGAATCAAGAAAATTACATGGTTATAGTAATGAACACATAGCAAAAGAATTACACATTATATATGGCATTTCTAAAGATAGAGCATTGGAGAAAGTTTACAGTGTAGAAGTTTCAAACAATGATAAGGTTGCTCAAACATTTTTCGGTAAAATGTATAAAGATTGTACTGAGTCCGAAAAATCAGAAATGAGAATGTATAGTGGTAGTGATTATTAATGTATGCTAGTGAGGATGATTACAGACTTACTTGGAACGAATTATCAGATGATGCTAAAAACAAACTAATCAGTATTGATGTCGAACAAGATTTATGGGATTCCGCTGATGTCAATACAAAAATTGATTGGGAACGAGAAGCTGGAATTCATGAATCAACAGAAGGTTGGCATGATGATTGGGATGATGGAACTTACCCAGCAACAAATATTCACAGTGCAAATATACCAAACAGTAGTTTAACACACAATGAACCAGAATTCATAGCTGGTGGAGCAGGATTATTTGATGATGGTACTTATTTTCAAACAGATCAAGGCAATTGGGTGCAGAAATCTACTAATGATCAACCGGGAATTATGACTAGTACGGGATTCAATATGCCTGTTGATCCTCCAGACACACTTAGAGGATTTGATGCACCAACAAAAGAGTTTGATGTTTGGACAGATAATTCAGGGAACACATTAAATCAAGATAGAGTTCATGATGCTGATTACGGTTCTTATGGACATGGTGGTTCTTATCCTTGGACACCAGAAGGACAACCAATTTATGGTAGTGATCTTTTGGATTCCAAATCAAGAAATCCACAGACTTGGGAATCAAAGGCAGGTGAGAATGATCTTGATATGGAATTCATCAATAGATTAAATGATGATCAATGTGTTAGATGTGGAGAAGATGAGTATTGGCATACACCTGAGGGCTCAATTACATGGGACAGTCATCCGTATGTTCCAAAAAGCTCTCTAGGACTTACTGAATCTTATGCAAGTGAGTTTAATTATCCAATACTAAATGATAATTTTACATATACAACATCTGGAGATATAGATAGATTGATTTGTGATCATTGTGGTTTGGACATAATCAACAGATATTATGAAGAACTAGGTGGAGATGTATGGGGAGATGGTGGAGAAAGAAAAGCTGTTCAACATTTGAAAGAAGAACATGGTATAGGAGAATCAAAAGCAAAAGAATATTATGGAGATGATGAGGTTAGAAAATGGTTCATGGATTTGTCTTGGCAAGAAAGATATTCAAAATTTCCGGGTTTTGAAGAATGGGAAAAATATGCAGAACCACAAGACGATGCAGATGAATGGTTCTATAATGAGATGTGGTTTGACATTCCTAACGATATGAGGAGAAAGATTATCACAGCATATATGGATGAAACTTATCCACAGGAGGGACCAGATAACTATGATCAACCATATGCAACTTTCGAATCAAAAGCAAAAGAATATGGAAGAGATATGAGTACATTTGACGGTTATGATGATGAAGGTTATTATGTAGGAACTGCCGAGGATGTAGCAAAAGATCTTTATGATATGACATCACATGATTATGATCAAAATGAATTTTTCAAGTGGCAGGATGTAATTGAAAGTAAAGTAAAACCAGCAAACTATACAGGAACATTTTCATCAAACGCACTTGATGCCTTTTTAAGACAAAAAGGAGTTTCAAATGAAGATTTAATTTATGATTTGGTAATGAAATTCGGTGGAGGTCACGAACCAATATGGTAGCAGAATATCCTGAAACAAGTGATTACTTTTATTTTGAAAATCAGTACAACTCATCAGATGGTGATGGTGAAACAGCAATATGTAAAATATGTGGTGATGTAACTTATTTCACAGGTGACAGTCCAAGTGAACAATCAAATCTTGATGATCATTTAAGAACACATGGTTTGGATTTTGCACCAGATTTAAATAAATGGATCAATGTTGAGTCATACGCAAATGAAGGATCAGATTGTATTATGGGAGGAAAACATGAACCTATTACGGGTTTAGGTCAAAGTTACCCGTATGAGAGTTGTACAAAATGTGGTGACTCTATTCAAAATATAAACGGCGAGTGGACAACCATAAGTGTTGCTGAAAGACAAAATCATGCAGACATGATGGGTCAAAAAGATTGGCAAAGACAATTAGATTTACTACACGAATCAAAAGCAAATGAAGATTCACTAGTTAAGATTGAAGATGATGATGATAAAGATACCAAAGTAACTGTTCTAGATGAATGGGAAAATGAAACAGATCCAGATGTAGGTGGAGATGTAGAGGGTTTAGATCAAAGTGAATTGGAAGAAGTTGATTACAACAACATAGGTGAGAGTAGAACATTTAGATCAAAATATGAATGTGAACATTGTAATTGTGGATTCAAATCAAATGAATCATTATCACTACACTATAATGATATACATGCATTGCCACCAACTCATATTGAAGGATATGAGAATTGGAAAGATGTTGCTGTAGGATTGATGAAAGAACAAAGTAAAAAATATCAAAGTAAGAAAAAGAAAGGCTCTGAGAGTGAATTGGAAGATGCTAGAAGTAACATGAGTTTTTGGAAAAATGAATTAGAAGGCTTAGGTGATTATATAGGACATGATGAAGAATTGGCAAAAACTTTAGGAGCACCTTATCAAAATGATGGCGAATCATACAATCCAGACGAATTCGTATGTCCAGAGTGTGGATTTAAATCAATCGATCAAAAAGAATTTGATGATCATCTATCAGCACATAGTTTTGAAATAGGTGATTTTTAGTGAGTTCTTGGACAGTTAAAGAATGTCCAACATGTTTTGGATTGAATGAAGAATGTGAAACATGTAGTGGAACAGGTCAGATTGAAGAGGTAAATACATCATACGATCAGAACCAATCAATAGGTGATGAACCACAGGCACTTTATACAGAACTTTCAAACAGTGAACCAATAGATGCTGAAAACGGAGAAGATTTTCTCACTGTAAAAAAATTACAAGAAGATACAAAAAACGAGAATAAAAAAATAGAGAGTGTTTGGGATAAACTTGATAACATGGTTGTAGAATCTTACAGTAAGGTAGAAGAATCACTTGATGTAAATCTAATCAATCGTTTAGTAGATGAAGATATGACAAATCAAGAAATATATGAATATTTGATAGAGAATGATCTTATACATCTTTTAACAACTAGAGGTGAAATTGAATCTGAGTTGTATAAAATAAGAACAGGTGAAAAACTCAACAAAGACGGAACAGGTATTGCACGAGCAACCAGAGGTATAGATCCAACAAAAACACCAGCACAAGTTTTACAGTTTGTTTATGTATCAAAAAGTGAATGTGATATATGTAAGCAATATGACGGTAAGCATTTTGGAATAGACAGTCCAAACAGACCAGTAATTCCAAGACTTGAAGAGGGAGATGGAGTTAGACCATACACACATCCACACTGTAAATGTAAATGGGTAAGACCATTCAGCAAAAGTGGAATGAAAAACTTTGATCAAACTAGAATAGGTGAGAGTAATGCTAAAGAGTTAGGATTTAAAGAAGAAAAAGAAAAACTTCTTGATATTGTAAAAAGTAAATATCCAAACTATGATGAAATGAGTGAAATAGAACAAAGAATGGCTTTTATAAAATCATCAATGAATGAATTGTCTGAATCAAAAGCTGAGGAAGACATATTGGATCCAATGCCACTAGCAAGTATGGCAGTACAAATGTTCAATGCAGTACAACCAACAATAGCATCAAAAGTAGGTAAATTTAATTCTAGAGAAAGTGAATCACCATACGGTATTCAAAAAATGCTTGATATGTTTGTAGATAAAAAACTTACAAAAGAAGAAAAACAAGAAATTGAAGTGGAACATAATTTAGATTTCACACTTGAAAATCTACTTAGACTTGTTGCAGATAAGCTTACAGAAAAAGCAGGTAAGAAACTTGGACTTGAATCTCATAAAGTAAAAGGAAATGAAGCTTGTTGGGATGGTTACAAACAAATAGGAATGAAAGAGAAAGATGGTAAACAAGTTCCAAACTGTGTTCCAAATTCAAATGAGGTATCTATGGCAAATGAATGGAAGATGGATATATTATGTGATATTTGTGGTAAGACTTATGAGGATCATGATAATACACATGAATTTAAATTCCCAGAAGGATGGGCCGATGAAGGAATAAAAGACATATTTGATGACGTTATGGATGGTTCAATATTCATGGGTAAGGATAAAGAAGAATTTAAAAAATTACTTAATGATGGAGAATCAGTAATTGATTTGGATGTTACAAGAATGGGAATGGCTTTATCTAAAAACGGTTTCAATGTATTTGATTTAACTGATGAAGAAATAGAATCAAAGTTTAAGTTAGAATCATCATTAGATTCAAGAATTGTTGATGATTACAAAAAACTATCAACTGAAGGTGGTGTTGGTAGTGGAAAGAAAGGTCATCAGAAATGGATGAGAGGAACTTATGCAGAATCAGAGTGTCCAAACTGTATGATTAGAACCGAAAAGAAAGACGGTAAATGTACTATTTGTGGTCAATAGAAATTCTTATTAGAAAAGACATAACAAAATATAAATATTGAATAAAAAGATTGAGGTTTCTAAGATAAAACAGAAACTAGGAGAGTTTTTAGGTAAAGGTAAATGTTTCATTTGTGAAAAATCAAAAGCAAAAAAAGGATTCACAATACATCATTTGAAATATGTATTCAATGATATAATATACAAAAACTATCCACATGACACTGACGGACAATATAGATATTACAAAGATTTAGAAAAAATAGTTGTTAAGGAAAAAGAACGATTCATGTATCTATGCAATGTTGATCATGTTGCACTTGAAAGACTAAACAGATATGGTGCAGAAAAGGTTGTAAGATTGATTAAAGCACTTATCATGACAGAAACAAATGAAAAGAATAAAGGCAAACTGATAGTTCTACTAAGAGAAATGCTGAAAGAATTCGATTGATATAAATAATCAAAAAAACAATAATTGTTGGCGATGAAGAAAAACGTGAAGCTCAAGGAAATCCACAGTTTCTAAGAGTCTGACCTATCCAAATAGAAATTTATCGTAGATAGTATTTCATAACCCGTTTTTTCCCAAGAAAAACAGAATGGAGAAAAGAAAGTAATCTGAGCCAATTATCAATACTTAAATAAAACAATCATCATTACAAATTAGAGGATTTGTGAACCTAGTTCACGTTTTCTAGAAAGCGTGGGAAATAAAGACACGATGAGAAAGTGCTTTCGTGAGGGAGTACGGTTTCGCCTAGGAACCTTCTTTTCTCGTTGAAAAGATTTACATAAATACAATAATCTTCATTGTCAATTATATGGTTCAATGTAGAATATGTAAATCTGTAAGTAGGAGAGCAAACTCTAGAAATTGGAAAGAAACTAGACTATGTAGAAATTGTTATGTAATAACAGAACATTTTACATGGCAACAAAGATGGAGTTTCATAGATAGAACAAAATCTTTATAAATCTCAATGTCATATATATGACATGGATGACTTAGAAAGATATAGAAGAATACTAGAAAGTATGATGAATGTCTATGATTCCAAGCCTAGAGGATTTATGTTTTTCAATACCAATGGAGAAGAAATTGATCCAATGTCTTTCAAAAAACCAGAACTCGATTATGAATTGATTGAAGATGATAAAACAGCAAGATTTGTTTTTGAGTTGGCAGGAATTGAAAAAGATGAAATCAATGTGGATATAGTAGATGATATGTTGATAGTCAAATGTGACAATCCAAAAAAGTCAGTAGAATACAAAATAGCATTGAAACAACCATTTGAAAATCCTAGTGCTACATACAAGAATGGTATTCTTGAAATAGTGTTTAAGAAAACACAAAAGAAATCTACAAAAATAAAAATAGAGTAGATTTAAGATAGTTTTTATATCACGTATTATTTTATTTAATTGGGTAAAGGTAAGAAGTTGTAATCTACCTTGTTTCAGGCTTTTGACGGTAAGCACCCAAAACCGTTAATTCTTATAAACATCCAAAACAAATTAAATTGAACTTGCCAAAGCAGGATCGACCGTTATAGATGAAAAGTCTTATCTAACTGAGTAATCTATAACATTAAATATTGATTATGTTATCTAGATACATGGATATTCAAACTGTCAATAGATGGGCAGATTTTTGGAGATATAATATAGGAGTCAATGTCATACCAGCTGACAGTGTATCAAAAAAACCTATAGTTTCTTGGCAAAAAGATCCTAGAGGAAATTGGCAATTAGAACCTATACCAAAAGAAATTCACGATGAGTGGAAAACTAAAGGTTCATTCAAGTCAGGAATGGCAATAATATGTGGAAAAATTCATCATAATGAAGAAAAAAAGAATCTATATCTTTGTGCAATAGATTGTGATAACAAAAAAGGTGTTGAATCAATGCATAGTAAAGGAATAGAATACATGTCAAAAAAAACACTCGTAGAACAACATGATAATCCAGAAAAGGCACATTTCTATTTCTATACAACAAAACCAATGCCAAAGAAAAGTAGTGATGCTGTAAACTTTGATATGGTTCAAAAAATGGAGAAGAATGAGATTCCTGCAATAGAAATGAAAGGTGATGGAACTCATGGAATAATGTATTGTACACCTAGTCCTCACAAGGATGGAAGTAGATATAGAATATTAGGTGTCAAAGAACCTGTAGTTTTGGATGAGATAGGAAACGTTGTAAACAAAATATGTGATGAGTATAGTCTAGGTAAAGGAAAGGATAATTTAATTCCTATGAAAATTCTAATGCAAGATGATACTAGAGTGATAGAAGGTAGTAATAGACATGAGGCGATAATGAGATATGCTGAAAGCATACTTAGAAAATATCCAAATATGGAAGAGAGTATATTTTTAGAAGTGATAAAAGCAAAAAATAAACTCATGTGTAGTCCACCTTTAGCAGAAAGTGAGGTAAAAAATCAGATAAGTTGCGCCATCAATTTCATATCTGATCAGATAGAGGAAGAAAAGAGAATATTGAAAGAAGTGAAATTGGTGTATGGAACCACTGAGTTTTGGTCCATAGTTGACAAATATATGAGAGATCATAAACCAGAAGGAAATTTTCTTACTTGTGTTTCTTGTAAGAAAGACGTTGAAAATATAGATCCTTTTTCAGAAACTCATAAAGGTCATAAGGTTATTTTTAAATAATATGCTTAAATAGTTTTTCACTAAACTATTGATATGGTTCAAGTTGACCGTACTGAGATATTATCAAGAAAAGAAGGTGGTATATATGAGCAATATAATCACAATAAAAATATAGCAACAACGGCAACATACGCAACATTATTGGATATTGATTGCAGAGCAATTAATGAATCAGTTTTCATAATTCACAATGTAACTGGTGGAGATTTAGATTATCAAATTTTAGCAACAGCCGAAGATATAAGAAGTGTTGTAGATCCAGATGGAACTAATGATGATGACAAAGGTTGGGTAAATCTTAAAACTAATAGCATCGCAACTGGAACAGCACCAGTAATTGAAACTTTAGGAAATCCTTATACTAGAATTGTTTTACAAATCAAACATACAACATTGACCACAGACGTAAGTGCATGGCATCGTGGTGAACGATAAATGTCATTAGATACTAATAGAGATCACACATTAGATGAAGATGCTGGTGTAAGCACTGAGGAAATTGATGATAATGCAATTACAGATGCCAAAATTGCAAGTCACACTACAACAAAAATAACAGTTCCTATTTCACAAATTCCTAGTGGAACCGCAGATCAAATAATCAAAACAAACATAGGTGGAACAGCATTAGAATACGGTCTTATAGGAAACGCCAATATTGGTGCAGGTGCCGCGATAGACTTATCTAAACTCGCAACTGATCCACTTGCTAGAGCAAATCACACTGGATCACAAACAGCTTCAACCATTTCAGATTTTGCAACCGCAGTTGGTTCTTCAACCTCAACACTAACAAACAAAACTTTTGACGCCAACGGAACTGGCAACTCTATCACTAATATTGAAAATGCAGACATTTCAACAAGTGCTGGAATTGTTGTAACAAAAATAGCAAACGGTACAGCAAACCAAGTGGTTAAAACAAATACAGGTGGAACAGCACTTGAACATGGTTTACTAGCAAACGCTAACATTGATGCAAGTGCCGCCATTTCAATTACAAAACTCGCAAATGGAACGGCAAATCAAGTTGTAAAGACAAACGCTGGTGGAACAGCATTAGAGTTTGGAACTTTAGCAAATGATAACTTGGCAAGTGGAGTATTTTCAAACATTACTGGTATTGGAACTCAAGCACAAACACTTGATATGAACGCAAACTTGATTGATAATGTTTCTGATATTGCAACTGGTACAATCAGTGATGAAACAAACACCGTAAGCGTGTTTACAATTACCGATACAACTGGTGCCGTAACACTTGAACAAGATATGACCATTGCTGATGCAACAGATATTATACTTAATGCAACTACTGGTACAAAAATTGGAACAGCAACAACACAAAAAATTGCATTTTACAATTCAACACCAATAGTTCAACCAGCTGGAACTGGTGAAACAATTGGATTCACCGCAGGTGCAGGAACAGCCGTATTAGATGATTCAACATTTACTGGAAATGTTGGATCAACAGCATATAGAATAAGTGATGTTGTTAAAGCACTAAAGAATCTTGGATTGTTAGCTCAATAAATACTACATCTTATTTCGTATTTTGAATCCACATTCATTCCAAATACATATTTCACAATCACATTGACCTGTTTTACTTAGTCTTTCATCGTGAAAACAACGTTTACAAAAAGTGATAGGGATCGTGTTGAGATAACACTAATTCTTCACCTCATCAAGGTTGATGAACAGACGAGTTATGAGAAATCTTTCATCTCTCATTCTATTTGCTCCATTTTGCCATTCTTTTCTGTCTTTACCTTTACTATTCATTCCTTTTTCCTCCCATCTTTCTATTGTTCTGGAAAGCGATGTGACATGACTTACTAGAGATGCAATAATTTCCTCTTTTGTCATTTTGCCAAAGTTAGATTCTATCTTTTCTTTGAACATTTTTTCTGTTGCTGACATTTCTGACACGACACTTTCATCAACTCGGTCGCTAGATTCAATCTTTTGAGTCATACTAATAGTATATACCTTAGAGTATATATAATTATCTATTTTTGTATTTAAACTCCATCTCTTTTTCTAATTCTTCTTCTCTTTTCTCAAGATTTCTTTCCCATTTTTTTAATTGATATATCTTTTCTTTAAGTATAGCACAATTTGGACAGTATTCAGTCCCAAGTTCTTCATGACTCATAATCGGATTCTTTCTTTATCAAATAAAAGTTTTTAAAGAAATTAATATTAATATACCCATGCCAAAGTCAATTCAAATTGCAGTTGATATTCCTACAGGAACTAAAGCTCAAAATATAGAATGGATGGGTAATGATTATGAAGTTGATGACTTAGGAAAATTTAGATGTAATATAGCAGTTGATACGGATAGCATAGTTGAATACACTATTGATAGTGGAACTAATTGGTTGCAATTAAACGCTGGTGATGTTTTACTTGCAAATTGTAGTTATGGTTTTGATATTTATGTAAGAGCCGGTGATCAAATAAATTTTAGATCACCTTCTGCAGGTTCTAGAGATTTATTATTAGGTAGATTAGATTCTATCAAGGATGAGGGATAGAGATGGGCAGTTTAGCACCTCAAGGCGGTGGATCTGGAGGTGGAGGTGGAGGTGGAAGCCTCAGTGCCGTTATAGTTAGTGGAGAAGATGAATCATTTAGTGTTACAACATCTTATACAAATGCACTTGTAGTTGACTTGCAACAAACAACGGATCATGTAATTCAAATTGTAAATACAGATGCAAGTATTCAAATGAATTACAAGATATATGCAAGTCCAAATGTAAGTGTTGGAGCACCAGCAGATGGTGATGATAGTTGGTTTAATGTGTTGAATGATACTGATCCAACAACATACAATCATGACTTGGAAAAGGCAATTCCAGCACTTGCAAAAGCAGGAGAGGGATTGAGTAATCGTTTTGCATGGCTTAGAATACAACTAAAAGCAGACAGTGGAACACCAACAGCAAAAATATGGGTAAGAGGTACCAACCTATGACATATCACAGACGTTGGCATAAATTTGCAAGAAGATTCAATGATAACGGAACTGAGGTTTCAAAACATTATTATCAAAAAGAAACCGAACATGAGTGTGATGCTATGGATGGAAAACTTACAACGTTT
>JABAOC010000085.1_pt2 | contig 60366 bp, 71 predicted proteins | sample 7062161 | NCBI WGS metagenome assembly JABAOC01 (sample SAMN14538625, study PRJNA623070) | marine sediment metagenome | biome: marine biome [ENVO:00000428]; feature: marine pelagic biome [ENVO:01000023]; material: deep marine sediment [ENVO:00002113] | place: India: Gulf of Khambhat ... | reverse complement strand
CTTACAATTCAAGATTAGAATAGATGATAAGATGAGAAAAACCGATTTTATAAGAATTCTGGCTTTTTCCTTATTTTTAGTAATGTTATTTTCAGTTAGAGGATACGCTGAGATTACAGTTTCAGATTCTTGGGAACTTCCCACAGATCCTACTATTTATATTCCAAATAAGTATTATAGATTTAATGTAACTGTTTGTGATAGTGGAGGATATTCAAATATAGATACAGTACTGTTCGAGTGGAATAATGAACCAAATATTACAGTAACAGATAGTTTTAATACTACTGAAAATTGTTCAATTTTTAATACAACTATGACTGATCTAGCGGCAAACGAATCAGGCTGGAATTATAAATGGTACGCCAATAATACAGGAAGTGAAAATGCTACATTAGATGATAATTATACAATAAATAAGGCTACTCCAGATTCAATTGTTATTAAATTATACATAGATAATGTTACTGATGATAAAACAATAACTTATCCAGAAATAGCAGAAATAAGAGGCAATACTACAATTTCTGGAGCAGATGATTTAAATTTTAATTTATCTAGAGATGGTACATTATTAGGTTCTGGGAATACAACAAATCAAACAGTTGACTCTACACAATTAGGAAATGCAACTTACAATTTTATTTACAATACTACTGGTGGTGCAAATTGGACAAGCGGTTCTGTATCTAGAACTTTATATGTAAACAAAGGAACACTACCAATTCATTTGTATTTGGATGGTACAGAAGGTAACAGAATAGACGGAAACAGTTATGATTTTAATGATATAGCAAACTTCTCTGTTTTATTAAATACAACTGATGTTCCATATATGTTAGGAGATAATACTACCTATTTATATTCAAACTTTACTTATTGGGATGTTCAAAATAGTAATAACTCTACATTTTTTAATTACACATTAAATCTAAATCATTCTGGCTTGTTCAATTTGACAGCTTATTGGAGTGGTGATACGAATTATTCTTCTAATTCTACAACTTTTTTATTTGGCGTTACTCCTTATTGTATAAATAAAATTGAATATCCTGCTTCAGATACAACTTATTCTCAAGGAGAAAATTATAGTTTTGAAATAGAATGTATAGGCAACATTAAAAATGTTAGTTTTGAATGGGTTGACAGTATTTATCTAGCCAACAACACTTCTAATATATTTTATTATAATTTAACAGACCTAACTGCAAAACCCTCTGGTTATTCATATAAGTGGCATGCAACTGATATAAATGATAATACATTTAATTCTACTCAATATACTTACATTATAAACAAAACTCCTGTAAATTTAACTTTGACGTGTTCAGATACAGATTGGTCTGTTTCTAGTGGTTCAAGTGTTGATATTACTTGCCAAGCTAGTGAGCCGATAAATGTACGTATAAGAGCAGATTTTGTTGATGCTGATGAAGGGACAAGTCCAATAATAACTCCTTTAACAAATTTATTAGATAATACATATGTAGAATGTTTGATTGCCAATTCTAATTACTCTGCTAGTCCTAAAACACATTGGATAACTGTTACAACTACAGGAGGTACAGGGAGTACAGGAGGAGGTGGAGACGATTATGCCCCATCAGGCAGTTTTCTAATAAAAGATTTAACCTCTAGTTTATCTGTAGAAGCTGGTAAAAGCAAGTCAACTTCCTTTAAATTGTCAAACACATTAAGCAATAATTTAGTAGATGTAAATATTTCAGTTTCTAAAATAAGTTCAAGTTGGTATAGACTCTCCAAGAGTTCAATTTCAAATCTTAAAAGAGATGTTCCAGAAACTATAACAATAACATTTAACATACCAGAAGATGCAGAAGTTAAAGATTATGATGTTACTGTAAGAGCTACAGGAAGAATTATTGGAACTACTACAAAAAGAACAACTAGTAAAACAATGAAACTAAAAGTTACTACACCAAAACCAACACCAGCACCTACTTCACAAGAACCTGAAGAAGAACTTGAAGAAGCTACTATTGAAACTACAGCAGAAGAAAATATAACAGCCAATGAAACTACTATAGGACCCACTGGTCTTGCAGCAACATTCGAATATCTAAAAAATAATTTAGTCATAGTAGTTGCCATTGGAGCTTGTTTATTGATATTCATACTTAGAAACAATATAACCACAACTTTAATGAAAGCTGGTGGAAGAAAAGTTCCTAAAAAGACAAAACCAAAAACTAAAGAAGCTAAACCATCAAGACTTAAATCATTAAGTAAGTATAAATTAGCTATAAATCTGAGAAGAGGCAGAGGAAGAAAAGCAAAGATACCAGAAAAAGAACCTAAAGAAATAAAAAGACCTGAAGTATTAGAAAGGGAAATAAAAAGAGATATAAAAGAATTACAACAAGTTCTTGAAGCTGAGAAAAAAATTGAAAAAAAGAAGAAAAAAATTGATTTAGAAAACAATTAAAAGCTGGAAGTTTAATTATATTTATGAAGAAAATTCTAATTTTGTGCTTGGTAATATTTTTGCTAGCAGTTACTCTCAATATACCTAAAATAGATATAACAGGTTTATTTGTTAAAGCAAGTTCAACAATAGTAACAATAGCTAGATCAGTTATTAAGCAAGTTTTAACTGTTATTGCAGGATGGTTGTAACAATTGGCTTTTCTTTAACAATTAAACTATGTTCAGATTGTGCAACTGGCTTTCCAGAAACTTCTCTCAATGGCTTGTAACCATATAATGCATTCACTGCTTCTAATTCTTTTAAACTTAATTCAACCTTTAAAAGAGAAAAACCTTTTTGTATCCACCTTTTAGCAAATGGTAATCTATTAAACTTGTCTCTTGCCATTTCTAAAATCTTTCTGCTTTCTATTAATCTTGTTGGCCTGTCATTAATCCATCTAAATATTAAAGCTTTTCCAGAATCTTTAACTAATCCATTACCACTTGTGCAAAACGGTTCTATTGCAATTACTTCATCTTCTCTTAGCTGGTATTTTGAATCATTTTTAATATTTGGTATTGTTAAACCTGCATGAACATCATATTTTCCTAAACTATGTCCTGTTAAATTTCTTATTGGATTAAAACCGAACTCTTTAGCAGTATTTTCTATTGTTTCTCCAATTTCTCCAACAGTTGTTCCGGTTTTTATTATTTTTATTGCATTTTCTAACATTTTTTCAGAACAAATTACTAAATCATCTTTTCCAGCAATTCTTACTGTTTTTGCTGTGTCTCCAATATAGCCATCAACATGAACACCAACATCTATTTTTACATAATCGCCTTCTTTGATAGTGGCTTTGTCATTTAAGGCAGGATGCCAATGAGCAGCCATATCATTTATAGAAATATTAACTGGGAAAGCGGGTCTAGCTTTTAATTCTAAGATTTTTTTATCGATATTTTCTGCTATTTCGAGAACTAAAACATCTTTTTTTACAAGACCACATCCATATTCTAGAACTTGTGCTGCAATTTTTCCTGCTTTAATATATTTATCTAAAACTTCTTGCTCCATAAAATCATTTTTTAATTAAGGTTATAAATTTTTGATATTCCCATGCTTTTTTGAATAAATCCTTTTCTATTTTTCTGTTTGCTGAACCATCATTAATACCAGGGTCATGAACATATACATTGTTTTCATCAAATCCAGTTAATACAACGAAATGTCCGGCATATCCAGGTTTACTATTTATTGTCCTAGAATTAATTAACAAGATTATTACATAATCTTTAAACGTTTTTTCAATGTCTTCAAAAAGCAATTCTTTAAGTTCAAAAATATTTTCTTTTATCATTTTTTTAGCATTTTCAATTTCAGATTCAATATCACTCATTTCTATTGTCTCTTCTGCAATTTCTTTATCATATTTTTTACGAATATAATTAGCACCGGTTTTTGTAAATTCATTGTAATCAAAATTTGAGTATATCTTTATTTTTAGTCCCATTTTTTTAATTTGTATAGCAGCAGCACAACACCAAGTCCATTTGTCTTTTGGTTTGTCTGATATTTTGTCCAATTCTTCATATGTAAAGTCTTTTTCTGGGAAGAAATATTTTAAAACCATTTTTAGACAAGCTTGAAAACAGTGTGTATCATCGGGTTGTTTAAAGTAAGGTACCTCTTTTTTCATATTACCATCTTAATTTATCTCCAATTTTTACTTTTAAATTAAAAGGAGTTTCTAAAACATATTTACAATGTTTTTTTGGTTTATAAGTTCTCCAAGTTTTTGGATCAAATGATAATGGTTTACCTTCTTTTATATCAATAACAATTTTACTTTTATCTATGAATATCATCTTTATTGGATATCTTACTGCAAACATCCACAAAGACCATTTATCTTCATAAGACAGATGAAAAAACATGTTTTTCTTTTTGGAAAAGCTCAATCCAACAGCTCTCTTCAAAAAATTATCTGCAACTTCTGCTTCAATTGTAGAACCTTTTAGTTTAATTTTCATTGATTATTATTTTATTATTTCAAATAAAAATCTTTCAACCTTTTAATAGCAAACATCTTTTCTTTGTTTCCTATTTTTGCATTTTCTACAGCAGTTTTAAGAATTTCTATTGACTTATCATAAGTTTTTCTATTAACAGGATAAGGATGACCGTCTTTACCTCCATGTGCAAAAGAAAATTTAACAGGATCTTTCCAACTTGGTTCTTTTCCGTATATTAATTTACTTAACAGGGCTAAAGCCCTTATGGATTTAGGTCCCATCCCTTTAACCAATATTAATTGTTCGTAGTTTTTTGGCTGAAACTCATAAGCATTTGTTAATCCTCTAAAATTCTTTAAATCAATTTCATGTTTTTTATCTAACAACAAGTATTTTTTCAATTTTTTTGGATTATCTTTTATTAAATCAACAGAAGTTTTCCTGCAATCTTCACTTTCTTTAGCAACCATGTTCAAAGCCTTTCCTTTAGTATCACAACAAATTGCTAAATGTGGTTCAACAACAAAGGATTTTACTTTTTCTGATAACCAATGATATCTTCTAGCATAATGAATTTCAGGATTCATGCCCTGTTGTATTACAGACCATTTTCCTTCTTCTGAAACAAAAAAGCTATGATGATATAACTGAAAACCATCTTGCAAAGCAGAATTGTCAACCTTTGCTGATAGCCTGCTTGCAATTTTTAGTTTTTCTATTTTAGATGTTGATAAAGAAAAGATTTTTTCAAGTTTTTCTATTTCTTGTGGAGTTTTTCTTGATGCTTTACCTTTGCCTCCAAGAACTACAATTCCCAATTCTCCAGATTTTAAACCTTCTTTCAATGCTCCTGTAACAGTTGTAGTGACTCCTGAAGAATGCCAGTCAAAGCCTAAAACACATGAAAACGATTGGAAGAAAAAGGGATCAGATATCCTCTTTAAGAATTCATCTTTTCCAAATTCATAAACAATGATTTCTGTTACAGCTTTTCCCAGCTTTTTCATTCTTTTGAATAACCATCGAGGACAAGAACCATAATGTAAAGGTAAATCAGCAACTCCAGTTTTCATATCTAATTATTAGGATCTGAAAAATTTAGAATTATCTTCTTTTCTTTTTAGCTCTTTTTGTAAGTCTTCTTCCAATTTTTTTGTATCTTCCAATTTTCTGTATATCCCTTACAAGCTCCTTTTCTTCTTCTTCCATTTTACTTTCTATTAGTGCAAGTTTCACTTCGAGCTTCTTCAATTTTTTTATTTCATATGCCAGATACAATATTAATAGAACTACAAATCCAGAAAATATCATTAGTAAATCAACAACCGATATATAAACTCCAAATACATACATACTAACCCCTCCAAATTAGATATAAACTAAATATCAAAATTACTATATAAATTAATATTATAAAATCAATAGTTTCTCCACTTCCACTTATATATAAAAATTCTGATTTTCCAAAAGTTATGTCAGGAGATCTTAAATTTACGTTTAATGTATAAGTTCCTGTTACTGCATCTATTGGAACTTCAAAATCAATAACTCTTCTAATAGTTTTTTGAGGACTCATATAACCTATGTCTTCATGATAGATAACTTGTTCAGTTTGTTCTGTTTCAGCATTTAATACAGTTTTTCTAGGTATTTCTGTGTAAAGTAAATCACCATATACGAGTTTTCCTTCTGGACTCAATATTTCTATCTCTATTTCAGCTTCTTGCATTTCTCCAAAAGTTTCTATTTCAGCTATTATTATTCCTCTTTCACCAGAATAATATGATTCTTCGTCAGTGTAAATTTCTATTCTTGATCCTTTAGCTTCTTTAGGTATAGTTAATTCGTCTGCAACTACTGGTAGTGCTAGAAGCATTATTAAAATCAAAGTCAAAATCTGGATTTTCATAATAGAATATTAGAAAGTTTATTTAAATTATTATCTTAATATTTTTTTGGAAATTATTTTGGACAAATAGGACATGGAATAATTAAAATCATAACTGTTAATGTTATTTTTTTCATTTATCCAACTCTAAGAGAAAGTGTTTTAAATGGATATGTTGTATTTCTATAAATTTTTACCTCATCTATAGTTCCATTAAAAAAACCTGCTTCTGCACCACCACACACACTGCATCTTCTACCAACATTAAACCCCCATTGTCCTCCACCAGCTGCTCCATTCCATATATCATCTGAAAACGGAATATAATTTTCTAAATTTCCGTCTACAAAAACTTGAATAATAGATTTATTGTAAGTTCCTATTACATGGTGCCAATTACCATCTCTTAAATCACTAGTACCAGTGGCTTCTGCCCAATTGTTTGTATCCTTACCAATATGAAATCTTAATTTTCCTTGATCTGTTAAAAATAATAACCAACCTTCTTCTTCTCCAATATTTCCATTAAATCTGTTAGTTATTGACATATTATCAGATCCTATATGTGAAGTTTTAATCCAAGCCTCAGTTTGAATTGCATCTGCTATTCTTAAACTTTGAGAATCAGTTATACCAACAAAATCGCCATCACCATCAAATTCTAATGCATTTCTATATTTTCCTTTAACCCAAGTAGCACCACCTTCTAATGACCCATCATTTTCATATCCTGAAGAATCGTAAGCTATATTTCCAGAACCTTTATCAAATGTAAAGTCTAAAACAAGAGTAGAATTTGTTAAATAATAAGCCTCTATTTTTTTTGTTATTTCTGTGGAAGGATTAGTTATTTTTAGAAAATGGTTTCCCCGAGATATGCCAAAAAAGAATAAATTTATTGTTGCTAGTTCCCCATTATTAATTGTAGAAGGAGTCATGATGAAATCATAAAAAATATCATCTATATAGATTCTTAGTGAATTATTGTTTATTACACCACTGCCACAATTTCTCAAATATATTTCATTTTCATGTATTGACTCTATTTTCATACAAGAAGATAGTTTTTCTGCTACCTGTGTTGTACTTATTTCTCCTGTTTCAGTTACTGATATTAATATTCCTGATAAGAATATGTATGACAGGCCAGCTAGAACTACCACAATCATTATAATTAATATGATAGCTATAATTGCTGAAACACCTTTCATATTTTCACTTCAAAAAACCCTTCAAGCTTTCTCCTAATAATTCCCTTTCTGTTACTTCTAAAACTGTTAAAACTCTTAATGCGGCAGGTATTATTTGATGACCAATATAATAATCATTATCAATGTTTTTAATATTAACATCTTCCATTGGTTCAGATCTTTGAGAAATAGAACCTTTTCCTTTGGTTATAACAAACATTATTGGCATTCCTTCACCAACTGGTCTTCCCCTTTCTTTTATTTTTCTTGCAGCAACAACATGAGGTCCTATTGCTTTGTATTCTGATAGAGGTTTGGTCAATTGTTCAATTATTACTAAATCCTTTAAAGGAATTTTTCTTTGTTTTAATTTTTTAATAACATGCCTTACATATTTTATTGCTCCATTCACATCTTTTTTCTCTAAAATTAATTTCAAAACTTTTTCTTGCGTATCTTTTGCAACATTGCACCAATCCTTTCTTACTTTTTCCAGTCCTCTAATTGTTAAAATCCCCTTTTCATTTATCAGAGCATATCTTTTTTTTGCAGTTCCTGGTCCAACACCTCTTGGTATGAAGATTCCTCTTTTATAGAATCCCTGTAGACCCAATTCCATAATTCCTGGAAGTATTTTGTTTGTTTTTTCTAAGAATCTCTTTACCTTATTTTTCAAATTACCTTTAGTTTTAACAAACATAGAGTCAGTATCAGCATAAATGACAATAAATTTTTCTATTTCAGCTTCATTAATAACTTTTTTAATATAAAATCTCCCAAAAGCAGCAGAAGAGTCTGCACATTCCCTACAATACCATTTTGATCCAGCAAACCCAAAGTATCCATAGGTTGCATTAGCTACAGTTTTAACTGCAAACTGTTCATTGTTAATTAAGTTATATTCTTTAGAACCTGGTTTCAGTTTTTTCAATTTTTGTTTTATTTTTACTCTTCTTTCAATCAATTCTTTAATTACAGTTGAGACAAAACCATCTTTTCTTTTACAGAACCAATATTTTCTTCCTGGAACTTCATATCCTTTTCTTCTACAACAAGAACAATTGAATGTTTCAGGAGAAATGTTAAAAGTTGCTATTATTGAAGGATACAAACTTCTGAAATCCATTACAGCTATTCCTTCATGTAAACCTCCAATAGGCTCTTTTACAAAACCTCCAACATAAGCTCTGTATCCTCTTCTTCTCTGAATTTCATCCCATTTAGGTTGGTTAGGAATTATTATGTTTTTTGCAAATGCCCTTTTTGAAAGGTGCCATTCAACTAGTTGAGAGTAAGTCATTCTTGCAGTATCAAATAATAATTGTCCAGAAAGTTTTGATAATTGATAAATTTGTGGTAAAATAAATTCTCCCAATCTTAAGGTTAGTTCAGAATCTTTCAAACAATATTCAGCAAGTTTTCCTATTTTTTTACCTCTTCTCCAAGCTTCTAATATTTCTTCATACTCAATCTCAATTTTTTTATCACCCAATAATTCTGATGAAACAGCATCCAAGGTTAGAACTTCAGTTTGTAATTGAGTTGAAATAATATTATCTATAAATTCAAACAAATCAATATGAACCCTTCCTTTAAGTCTTGCAGAAGAAACTCTTGCTCTTCTAGCAAACTTAAGTTTTGATAAATCTCTTGTTAAAATCAAATTGACTTTTAATTCATCTGCTCTTTTTTGTATTATCTGAAAGTCAAATTCATCACTATTATATCCTAGAATAATATCAGAATCTTGTTTTTGAATGTATTCTACAAATTTTTCTAAAAGTTCTTTTTCATTCTTTAGAATTTCAACATATTTTCCACAACCTCTTTCTTTTTTGTACGTTAAAACTTTTTTAAAATTTTCAGATTTCATAGAAAGCATTACTATTTTATGTTTTCCTCCTTCTTCTACACTTTCAATATCAAAAGACATTAATTTTAGTTTCGGTATTTTGTTGGATTTGACAGACTTTATTTTTTTGATTTTAATAACTTTGTCAGCTTTGTAATTTCTTTTTACTTCTTCGCCTTCTACATCTACCCACCCCATTCCTTCTATTTGATTGTCAATCAAGTATCTTTTATAAAAGTTTATAGAGTATTCATATTCTTCTTCTACTTCTTTCCATCTCTTTACTATGTCTCTAACTTTGGGAACATCTGTTGAGAGAAAACAATATACTTTTACAAATTTTCTTTTTTCACTAAATAATATTCTTTCAGCAATTTCTAGTTTCTTAATTCTTATTGATCTTATTGCCTCTGTTTTTTTCTTAACTTCCTTTTCTTTACCTTTTTTAGGTAAGATGTAGAAATAAGGTTCGAACTTATAATCCAAACACACTATTGTTTTTCCATTTTTGTCTTTACAAAAAAGTCTTATTACAGAATGATTACCTTCATTAATATAATCTGCATCCAAAAGGCAGAGTTTCATAATAATATTTTAAAAAGAGAATATAAAGTTTAAGACTTTTTATATAAGTCTCTAACAAACAAATACAAACCATAAACAATCAAAAGAATTCCTATGATTCCTATTGCAAAGCCAGTTTCACCTGTTAATACATCATGTGTGGTGGGAATATTTTCTAAAAGCAAGCCAACTGAATATAAGGGATTAGGTTGTTCTAACAAATATTCAGTTATCCAAACTGGAATAACTTCATACAAAATATTTCCTATTACCAATAATATAATACCTTTAAGCCAATCTCTCATAATAATGATTTTCAGAAGTAGAATATAAAATTAAATTTTTTCATATAAATTGACTATTGCCAGAATCTTTTGGTTTTAATAAATTCTTTTTCAGCTTTTAAAATCTCCCCATAAAAATCATCTTCATTCCTATACATTCTGGCAAGGATTCTTTTAGCTGTTTCAGGACCAACTCCTCTTCCAGCAATTGCAATAACAGCTTTTTTCCCATAACTGATTGTCATGTCTGCAGATCTTTTAACACGTCTCAACTTTTCCTCCTCTTCATCAGTTAATTCTTTACCTTTCAACCATTTTTTAACAATTTTCTGGATTTCAGTTTGATAAGGTCTAAGAACAGCTATTAATTTTGATTGACACTTTCTACATCTCGGTTCTTTCTCAATATTCTTAACATAATTAGTAATAGAATAATTACCACAGTTGATGCATAATAGTCTAACTTTAGTGTTCATCAACCTTTTTTTAAACATGTTAAAGATTTCTTTTTCAGGTCTTTCTGGCTTAACAACATCTTGTAACTCATATCTAAATCCTAGTTCAGCTAATGGAGATAATCCTTCAGTTTTGATTAATTTTATTTCTTTGTTTTTAATTCTTTCAATTAGTTCCTTAGTTTTTTCTATATCTAATTTTTCAGTAAACAACTCTTGTAAGGTTTCTTTGTAAATAGGAGTGTTCCAGTAAACATCTATTATTCTGTCAATGTTAATATTAGTAAAACTAGCAACTTTGCTGATTGCTCCAAATCTTTTGGCAACATGAATAAACTTATACTTAAACAAAGAGGATCTGGGTAAAGCCTTTTCTAGTATTATTTGAACGTCTTCAGCATTATATCCTAATAAAATCTTTTTTATTTCCTCAACATTACAACCTTTGAATATTATTCTATATGGGTCACATTTGCTCATTATTAATTCTCCATGTTCAGCAGATAAAATTGTGGATATGAATCTCGATAAGGTCTCATTAACTTTAGTTCCAAACAAAGAGTGCAAAACAACATAATTTTGAAATCTCTCAAATACAATCTCATTGCTTTCAGGCAAGTGATATTTTTTAATTTGTTTTTTAATTAGATTAATCATTTTTGCTGCAGATTGAGAAGAGACTGGATACTTTTCTTTTATTTTTGTTACCATTTCATTTTTCTTTAAATTCCCTTTAATCATTTTTGCAATTTCTTTTCTAAGTTCTCCAACCTCTTGTGCAACTTCAAAAGGAACAGGTATTAATTCTCCTTGCCAAGCAGGTATTGCAGATGTAATATCATCAACATTTTCAACATAAACTTTATCTTTTTCAAGAGAGAGGATTTTCCAAGGCCTCCCTCTAACAATGAAATTTGATCCAGTGTTTCCATGAGAAGCTATGAACTCTTCATCCAAAGTTCCAACAAATGTATTGGTTGTGGTATCAATTACTTTATATCTTTTTTGATCAGGAATAACAGAAAGATTTTCAAAATAATAATCAAAAACCTTTCTTTTTCTTTTTATCTCATTATCAAAGTAAATTAATCTTAATTGAGTTGCTAAAAAATTTAATAATATTAAAAATTCACCTTCTTCTAGATTTCTAAAAGGATAAGCCTTTTTAAAAGTTTCAAAAACCTCTTTTGGATTCATCTTATAGTTTTCTATTAATAAACCTATTATTTGATGAGTTAAGACATCCAAGGACTTTTCATGAATTTTTAATTCTTCTAATTCTCCTTTCAAAGCCTTTCTTCCAATTACAGCTGATTCAAGAATATCATCACCATCACTTGCAATTATGATTCCTTTAGAAACTCTTCCCACCCCATGTCCAGATCTCCCGACCCTCTGAGTTATTTTTGTTACTTGTCTCGGAGACATATATTGCAAAACTATTTCAATAGAACCAATGTCTATACCAAGTTCTAGTGAAGATGTAGCTATCAAGGCCTTTAACTTTTCTTTTTTAAAATCTTTTTCAGCCTTAACTCTAACATGTTTGCTTAATGAAGAATGATGAATTTCGTGAGGGAACTTTTCATCTAAAAGTCTTAATCTTGATGAAAGTATTTCTGCAGCTTCTCTAGTATTAGTAAAGGTTAAAGCTGTTTTATGCTCCATTATACTATCATAAATTTTTCTTAATCTTGAAACAACAGAACTTCCAATAAATATTTTTTCTGCAATTAATCTGTCTTCTTTATTAGGGAATGGACTCTCCACTTTTATTTGTATGTCTTTTGGAGAAACTGCTTTAACAATTTCATGTTTTTGATCTGAAAAAATAAATTGTGCAGCTAATTTTGGAGAACCTACAGTAGCTGATAATGCAATTATCTGAGGATTTCCACAATATTTTTTTAATCTTTCTAATGATAGAGTTAACTGAATACCTCTTTTGCTTGTAACCAATTCATGAATTTCGTCAATTACAATGTATTTTATGTTTTTTAGATGTTCCCTAAGCCTTTTACCAACTAACATTGCATTTATTTGTTCGGGTGTTGATATCAAAATGTGAGGAGGATGTTCGACTTGTAATTTTCTTTCATATTGTGTTGTATCTCCATGTCTTACAGAAATATCAATGCCAAGTTTGTTGCACCACCATAACAATCTATCCATTAAGTCTCTGTTTAATGCTCTCATTGGTGTGAGATATAATAAAGCAAATGGTTTGTGTTCCTTTTCAATTAGTTTATTAAATAAACCAAGCATTACAGATTCTGTTTTTCCAGAACCAGTTTCAGCTATTACAAGAACATTTTTTCCTTCTAGAACTTTTGGAATGGCTAATTTTTGAACATAAGTTGGTTTTTCAAATCTAGATACGGCTAGCTCTTTTATTCTATTATTTAATATGACCGAGTTTCTAAATAACTCGTCCCACTTCTTTTTCATTTTCTAGCCGTCTGATAAGAATCTGTTTTCCAAAATATTTAAAACTTGGAGATTAGGGAATCAATTTCAAGATTTAATACTTCATTCTTACCAATGCAGATGCTATGAATCCCATAGCAAGACCTGCTAAGGCTCCTAAATCATATCTTCCATAAATTGCTCCTGCAACCAATCCTAGGAAGAAGAAACCAACAAAAACATATCCTGACAATTCCTTGCTTTTCTTTTTCGATACCTTTTTTGCCATGATTATTATTATATGTTTTGACCTTAAAAATGCCATTATTTATTCTTTACTAGCTTCAACAATTTCACAATCCTTTTCTCGTCTATGTCTTTCAGAGAATAAATTTTAATATGCTTCATTGTTTTTCCACTACCTTCAAAAAGTTTAATTTCTTTTTTTGTCAAACCTTTTGTATGAAAACAAGATTAAAATCCCTACTATAACTAATGAATTAAAAAGAAAGGCTCAAAAATTCAAATGATTTTTATTTGGCTGTTTTATCTTCTTCCATAATTCCGAAAATATTTCCTTCAGTGTCTTGGCAATATGTGTGGTATCCGATACCTGGAATGGTTTGCTTAGGCATCAATATTTTACCTCCATTTTCTTTAACCCTTTCTATAAATTCATCAATAGAAGGAACGCTTATTGTGTTTACAATGTTTTGTTTGGATTCTTCCCCTTTCATTAATGCACCATCGATCCCAGGTTCACCTTTTTCACCAGTTATAATAAGCCAATAATCCATAGGTCCATATTTTTCAATTTTCCATCCAAATATCTTTTCATAAAATTGCTTAGCCCTTTCAGGATTATCTACACCAATCTCAAAATGTACTACTCTCGGCATTTTATCAACATTTACCATCTATGTTTTGGATTTCTTGGTATTATAAACCATGCGATTAAATAAGCTAAAATACCTGTACCATAAGCCAATGTAAACAAAACCCAAAGCAATCTTATAAAAATTGGGTCAATATTAAAATAATCTCCTAAACCCCCACAAACTCCACCCAAAACCTTTTCTTTTCCTGACCTATACAATCTTTTTCTCTTTTTCATTTTAAAACCTCAATGAATATTTAATATTCTTTTAGTAAATATTATAAAATAACCTAATATAAGAAGGAAAAGAAATATCTCCCACAAATTTAAATATAGAAAGTTTGAAATGTGCGCAATTACATTGTTATTAGCATAAACATTGATTATATTAAGAAACCATATTGAAATCCAAATTATAAAAATTGCTCCCACTATTTGGATAAAAGGTGAAATTATCCAATAGGTTTTTGGTAATTTCTTAGAGAGATAAGTACTATAGCCAAAGAAAATAAAAATAGCAAAGAACCAATGAATATTTGTAAAAATAAAACTTGAGATTGCTGTAATAAAACTGTTTTTCAAAGGCAAATTGATGAAGTTAAGTATCCATACACCAAACAAAATAAATACTAATCCAAAAACACTTCCAATAATAGGACCCATGAAACCAAAAGTCCTAAACCACCACTCACTTTCTTCTTTTTCCCATTTTTTTGCTTCCCGTTCAAGCTGAACACTAAATCTTTTTCCAATTCCTTCCATTTCTTCAGCAAATTCCTTACTTTTTTGTTCTATCCAATCTCCAAAATCTTTTTCTTTCTTCTTTCTCGTATATTTCTTAGGTTTTCTTTTACGTTTTTTTGCCACCTTTTCACTTAAATATTTAAATAGTTCGAAATATTTAAGTTCAATTTTTAGGAATGTTTGTAATTGCATTAACTTTAATAATTTTGTAGTCATTTCTTTCATATATGAATAAAATAAAAATCATTCTTAATTACATAGAAAATAAATATGGAAAATATATTGATGCTTCTCATATGAGAAATCAAGATATATTTGAATTATTAATAGAAACTATTCTTTCACAAAGAACAAGAGATGAAAATACAGAAAAAGCTGCTGATCAATTATTTGCTGTTGCCAGAACACCAAAACAAATATTGAAGTTACCAATGAGAAAATTACAGAGTTTAATAAGAATATCAGGTCCATATAGGCAAAAAGCAAAAAGAATAAAACAAATATCAAAAATCATAATAGAAAAATACAAAGGAAAGATTCCTAACAATAGAGAAGAATTAATTGAATTGCCAGGAGTTGGTTATAAAACAGCTGATATAGTTTTAATGTATGGTTTTGGAATTCCCAGAATAGCTATTGATACACATTGTAATAGAGTCCCAAAAAGAATAAGTTTAGTTAATAAGAAAGCTAATGTTGAAGAAGTAAGGGAAAAGCTAGAAAGCTTGTTCCCTAAAAACAAATGGTATCTAATTAATCTTGGTTTTGTTAGTTTTGGCAAGGAAATTTGTAAGCCTGTAAATCCTTTATGTATTAAAGATTCTAAAAAATGTCTTTTCTCAAGTTTTTGTAAAGCTTACAAGACTAAAAACTTCAAGGTTTAAGCTGGCATTACTTCTATTTCAAACGTATAGTTTCCTAATTCTGCATCTGGTTGAAACATGTGTTCTACATAGAAATAAAGATCTTCTGGTGGAATTGTTATTGGATTTGTTAATCTTTCAGTTTTATTTTCATTTACTATAGAAAATTCTAAATCTTCTCCACTACCAGCACTTCCAACCATTATTTCAAATGTAATATTAACATTAACTGGTTCATCTATACTGTTTTTTAGTTTTATTTTTGGAGAATGAACTGTTTCACCTTGATGTACAGTCTTTAGGTCGTAACTTTCATCATTGGAAGAACCATATATATCTATTGATATTCCCTGTTCAACTGTAGCATATCCTGTTATTGAACCATAACTTGATATTACAGCCATACCAACAATACCAATTGTCAATAATCCTGTTATTGCTATTAATAAAATTTTTTTGTTCATGATTTTTCTAAGAATAAATTATGGCATATTATTCTTTGACCTCTAGAAGTGGTTATAGAATGTTTCCTAGTATTATTTTCATATCTGGTATGGAAAAATCAAAAACCTGATTTCTTAATGGCTTCTTTAATAATTTCTTTTGGTGGGTAAGGATATTGTTTGCCTTTATAAAAATAGATTCTACACCCACATCTGCATTCTTGTTTTACAAACTCAGTTGCTTTTTTTGTATGTTTAACGAGTTCTTCGCAAGGTAAGCATTGTCCTTTTTTAACGTCCTCTTGAATGTCTTTTCCATTAATTGTTATGGTTGGTGAACCTACAAATCTATACTTTTTAGCCTTCTTATCTGAGTCAATTAAGATTTCTTCAATATCAGCTTTTACTCCAAGTTCTTTCAAGCTTTCTCTGATTAATTTTTTGGTTTTTACACACCAAGGACAATCTAAAATATATAAAAGCTGAATTTTCATAGTATATTTTGTTAATAGAAACTTATAAAATCTAAACTAGTTGTTTCAACCAGATATTTTCATATAAGTTAGAATTTTATTTTCTTTTTGATATTTTTCCGTATTCATGAAGAATTGTTAAAGCTTTAACTGCTCTTTCAGGAGTTGGATAAACAGGGATCCCAAACCTTTCAAGTTTTTTATTTCTCTCTAAAACATACTGACTTCCGGCAGAACAAACAGTTATTGGTTTTCCAAAGAATTTACAGTCTTTTAAAACATTAACTATGTTATCACTTAGAGTTGGTATCTGCATCAAAGCAATACAAACAACACCAGAAATGTTTTTATCTTTTAAAACAACTTCTAAAGTTTTTTGATATCTCTCATCAGTAGCATCACCAGTTATATCAATTGGATTTTTGGTTGATGCATAAGATGGTAAAAATGATTTAAGGGCTTTTAATGAAGAATTACCTAAACGAGGAAGTTCTAACCCATATTTTATTGCAGCATCAGTAGCCACAATACCAAAGCCTCCACCATCAGTTACTATTGCTATTTTATTGTTTTTCAGAACAGGTAGGTTTGCCAAGGCTTTAGCATAATCAAAAATTTCTTCAGAAGATTTAGCTTCAATTATTCCTGCTTGCTTAAATGCAGCAGAATATATTTGTGCTGATCCTGCTAGAGCTCCTGTATGAGAAGCAACAGCTTCCATACCTCTTTCTGTTTTCCCAGCCTTAAAAGCAACTATTGGTTTAGTTTTTGTAATTTTTTTAGCAGTTTTTATGAATTCTTGACCATCTCTAACAGATTCTAGATAGATTGCAATGCATCTGGTCGATAAATCCTTTCCTAAATACTTAATAAGTTCTATTTCATCCACATCTACTTTATTACCTATGGATATAAATTTGGAAACTCCTACACCTTCATGTGCCATAATGTCTAATAAAATAGAACCAAATGCTCCAGATTGGGTTATAAATGATATAAATCCATCAGGTGGCCTTTTTAAACGTTTTTTTGGGAAAAATATCATATCTAAATTCTTTTTATATATACCTATACAGTTAGGTCCTATAATACGTATTTTCTCCTTTTTAGATAATTCTTTAAGCTTTAATTCTCTTTCTTTTTCTCCTATTTCAGAAAAACCAGATGATATTATTGTAAAAGCCTTTATTCTCTTTTTAATTCCTTCTTTAATTACATTTAAAACTATTTCTGCTGGGACCACTATTACGGCATGGTCAATAGGCTCTTCAACATCTAACACAGAGGGATAAGTGTTTAAACCTAATATTTTTACTGCATTGGGGTTTATAGGGTATATTTCTCCATTAAAAGAAGATTTAAGGTTTTCCAATATAGTATAACCTATTTTTCCTGGAGTTCTACTAGCTCCCACAACAGCTACAGACTCTGGATTAAAGAATTTGTCAAAAAATAACATGGGGAACTATATAGCTTTTTTAGTATTTATTATTATTCTATGACTTTAAAGACTTGCGATCCTTCTTTTGCTATTTCAGTGACCTTTAGACCTATTGCTTGTCCTGCTTCTGCTTGCTGAATGTTTTCATGTTCTATTTGCATTGATTCTACAACTTGTTCAAAAGATTCTTCTCCCCTTTCTATTGATATTTTATCTCCAACATTTAGAGTATCTTCTAATTCAACTACAGCTACAGATATTTTAGGATAAAAATGTGTTATTTTTCCTACAAGCTTTTTTTCAACCATTAATTCACCTAAAAATAATATAAATCCGAAATATAAAAACCTTTATATTTTGTTTATTCTATTTAGCTTTATGGTAAAAAAACAAAAAGAATGTGACCATGGAAAATACAAAATTTTCTTAGGAATACTATTGATAATAGCAGCTATTATCTTTTGGTACACTCCAGATTTCAAAGATGCTTGGATGTACACATTCTGTGTTGTAGGAATTTTATTTATTTTAAAAGGATTTTATCTGAGTTCAAAATAAAAACAGTTTTAACAATTATTTAATTAATTTTATTTAATTTTTAATATCTATCATCTATAAATATTAGTAATGTAAAATTCTCTTTTATGGAAAAGACTTTCTTTGATGAAGAGTTAATCAAATCTAAACGATTGGTTTCTTGTCCAAATTGTAAGTCCGAGTTTAAAGTGAGTTTAGAACAAGTAGAAATAATTTGTGAGTGCGGAGAAAAGTTTTGTACAAGGTCACATATTAGTTTTCCAGAAGATTTTGTTTGGCATCCCAGCGGAAGGTATTAATTTTTTTAATAAAAAAGGGAGGAACTAAAAAAATCCTCCCAAAACAATTATTTTTTCATCAAAATTATTCTAAGATTATTCTTATATCTGCAGCAATTGCATTTTTAGAAGTTGCAAACAATGGATTTATATCTATTTCTCTTATTTTTGGATTTTTCTCCATTATTCTAGAAATAGTTAAAATTGTATTTACTATAGCTTCTTTGTTTGCCGGTTTTTGACCTCTAAACCCTTTAAGAATTAAGTCTGAAAATCTAACTTCCATTAACATTTCTTCTGCGTCTTCTCTACTTAGTGGAGGAACCCTGAAACTCACGTCTCTTAAAAATTCCGTGAATATTCCACCAGCACCTAATGCTATAACTCTATCAAACTGTGGATCTTTTCTTCCACCTACTATTATTTCATAACCTTCTGTTATCATTTTCTGAACTAAAACCTTTTCACAGGCTTTGATTTTCATTAATTCTTTGAATGTTTTAATAGCATCTTCTTCTGTTTCAATATTAAGTCTAATGCCACCAATATCTGTTTTATGAATAATGTTTTTACCAGAAACTTTCATTACACATGGGAAACCAATTTTTTTAAGAGATTTTATTAATTCTTCTTCATTTTTACAAAAAGCATGAGGAGGCATTTTTATTCTATACCTCTTTAAAAGTTCATATGCTTTTTCATCAGGCATTTTATTTATTAATGACTTAATTTTAAGTTTCTTAAGAATTTTCTTAGGTTTTTTTAATCTTCTTTTAATCTTTCTAACCTTTCGTTTAACTTTGGACTTCTTTTTCTTAGGCTTCAACTTCTTTCTTCTTTTTCTAGGTTTTGGTTTTTTCTTTTTTCTGCCAAACAATCTAAAAGCCATATAATCACTTAATAATTCTTTTTATTTATATTTAAGCAGATTTTATTTTTTCTTTTATTCCATCAAATATTTTTGCTATTTCCATATTTCCGGATTCTCTCCAATTTTCTGCTATGTCTCTTAGCATTGTGGTTACAAGGTCTTTATCTTCTTTAGTCCATATATTTTTCTTTTTCATTTTATGGATAAGACTTAAAACTTCTTTTAAATAAAATGATATTTTTTCAATATCCCGTAATCCAGCTATAATTAATAATATCTCAGATAATTCTTCTTTAAGCATTGAAATGTCTACTTCACGTGAAAGTTTGGTTATTTTGGTTTCTAATTTTTCCATCTTTTCAGTTACGACTTCTATATCTTCTCCTCTAATTTCAGGTTTTATTTCTAATTTCTCTCTTATTTTAGGGGTTTCAATTATAGTTATATCCTCTTTAAGTTCTGTTCTTTCAGGCTCTTTTTTAATTTCTTCTACTTTTTCTTCAGATTTGGCCTCAAGTCTTTTTATATCTATTTTTTCAGGTGCAGTTGCCTTTAAAACTATTTTTGGTTCTCCGATTACTGGATATTCTATTTCTATGATTCCATTTTCTTCAAGAATATTAAGCCACGGTTCTATTTGTTTTTGAGTTGCACTTAAAAAATCAGCAGCCTCGCTAACACTAATTTTACCTTTTTCCTTTAAAACCTGTATAAACTCATCAATCGAAGTTTCAATAACATTATCTTTCATGAAATCAATATATTTAATATATTAAATAAAGTTAACTAACTCATTTAATCCAATTCAAATTCAATTTTTCTGCTAATTTCCAAGCTTTTTCCAAATCTTCTTTTTTTGGATAATCAGATATGTCAGAATATCTATGAGCTTTAAACTCAGGTCTGTATTGTCCCATTATATTAATTATAATTTTTTCTCCATAATTTTCTGCTATATGATTTAAAATAGGTTTTGTGCAGCAACCAAAGTGATTAGGTAAAACCAAATGCCTTATTATCACTTCAGAATCTTTGAAAGCTAAATCATGGTTTCTTTTTACAATTTCCAAATAGTTTTCAACTTTCGATAATCTTTCAGCACATTTATTATCCCAGTATTTCCAGTCAGATAAATAAACATCAATAACATTTTTTAATAGATTCATTGATTTAAGGCTCATATAGAAGTTTGAATTCCAAACAGTAGGAATATTTACTTTTACACTTTGTAATGCATCTAGAATAAATGGTAATTGTGGAGTTGGTTCACCACCAACAAAATTAACATTTCTACAATTCTCATGCTTATTTATCATATCTGCTATTTCTTTTATAGTTATAAATTTTCCATTTTCAAACCACTGAGATATACTCCAATTTTGACAATATTGACAGTGAAATGTACAACCCATAAAGAAAATTGTGAATGAGGGAACAAGCATAGGCTCCTCTCCCACATGAACAAAAGTAGAAGATATTATTGGTTTGTTACCAACTTTACAAAAACCCTTAGTTTTATTTCTATTTACTTTACACTTTCTTTCGCACAGCTGACAAGAGCTTAAAATTTTATAAGCTTTCTTAATTCTTTCTTTTAGGTTTGTTTTAAGAAAATTCGCCTTTTCTTTTTTCAATAAAATCTTTCTATATCTAGGTAAAGCCTTTTTTACATTTTCACTTTCAAGAACATTGATAGCATCAGGTCTAACCAATTGCCACATAACAATTCTTTTAAACTTAAGACTTTAAATTATAACATGCATTTTTCATTGCTTGGCATTTCTTTGGATAGGAAGAGATTTAGAAGGGGTTCAAATAATGCCCCATATGAATTAAGAAACATCTTCCCTAAATTAGAGACATTTATTAATGATATTGATTTACAAGAAGATGGTTGGTTTAGAGATTTGGGAAATATATTACCTAAAAAATATGAAGAGATGATTCAAGAGATAAAGACTAAATTACAAGATGGGTTTCCAATAATACTTGGCGGTGATCATTCAATATCATTTCCGGCTGTAAAAGCTATAAACCCTAAGATTTTTGTAACATTTGATGCTCATCCTGATTGCGAGAATAAAGATCTCTGCTTTCTTTCTGTTACTCGTAAAATAGCTGAAGAGGGATTTAAGACTTATATTTATGGTGCCAGATGTTTTTCAAAAACAGAATGGGATTTTATCAATAATAATGATAAAATAAAAATTGCCACATTAGAGGATCTTAAAGCTATAAATGAACCAACCTATTTATCAATAGATTTCGATGTTTTGGATTCTTCTATAATGCCTGCTGTTGCTATTCCAGAACCAAATGGTTTAACTTTTAATCAAGTTTTAGAAGCAATAAGAATTTTAGCCAAGAATCTAGTAGCAGTAGATTTTGTCGAGTTTTTACCAACAGAAAATATTTCTTATACTCTAATAGCTGGAAAATTGATTTATTCTACTTTAGCTGAAATAGTTAAAGCCAAATTAAACAATGGTAGGTAATTCTGCAGTTTCTGGAATTGTTTCCGATTCAGTTGGTATTGTTGGTGTTATATGTTTTATTATTACTACATCACCAATATTGATAACAAGTGTGTAAGGTATTATAACACCTCTTTTGCCACCAATCATATCTGAAAGAAAGGAACCTCTTCCAGCTTCTACAACTAAAGAATTTATTCTAAATTTTGAAAGGTTGACATCAAGATCAGAAACTCTTCCACAAAAAACACCTCTATTTGTAAAAACATCTTTACCAAAAACTTCGGACATATTCTTTACTGATATAGCCATTAATATCTCCTCAAAAATGTGATAATATATAATTAGCGTGTATCTATATAAATTTTAACGCAAAGTTTTAAATTATGCTGAGGTCGCATAACCTGGTAGTGCGCCAGCCTGCTAAGCTGGTGAGCGAGAGCTCATGTGGGTTCAAATCCCACCCTCAGCGCTAATTATTTTAATCCATTTCTTAGAATAATTATTATGTTGACAAATAAGGAAGAAAAGATTTTACAAAGCATAAAACTTCCATCAGAAAATGATCCTAACAAACCCGAATTTCCACCTTGGAATCCTAAATTTCCTGCTACACCTACGTATAAAATTAAAGTTCCAGAATTTTCTAATGTTTGGCTTAAAGACGATAGCATTAACAAATATAGCGGAACACATAAGGATCGATTGGCTTGGGAAGTAGTTATTCTTTATAGAAATTTCTTATTAGCAAAGAAGAGAAACCAAATTAAAGGATTTTTGCCAATATTCTCAATAATTTCTTCTGGTTCTGCAGCAATTGCTATCGGTCGTATGCTAAGGGATTATGGTTTGCCACATCTCAAAGTTTTGGTAGACAAAAATTTGGACCCAAAAATTTATGAAGCAATTAAAGAGTCTAATTGTGAAGTATTCAAAACAGATCTCAGTTTAAAGCCACTAAATTCTCAGGAGATTCTTGCTCTTACAAAAAATAAAAATGGTTTTGATTTGACTTTGAACCAAGGCGTTGGTTTAGAAATTGGAAACTATGATTGGATGGGTTATGAAATACTTAATAACTCTCCTGATTATTGTTTTATCCCATTTGGGACTGGTGGTCTTTTTGAAAAAGTTTTGGAATTGAATAAGCTAGAGGTAGGATATTCAAAACACGATCCTCGATTTCATGGTGATGTAAAAATATTAAGAAATTGTAATTTTATGGGTGCAACTACCAAAAATCCAAAATCAAAAGCAGACAAACTTTATGCTCATCATTTACCTAATCCTAAGATTGATGAGGCTTGGTTAAGATTTTATAAAAAATCTGGATTTTGTGGTAACATGTCAGGTATTTACTTATTAAAAGAAATATATCTTGATAAAGCTATGAAAATTGCACATTCTCAAGGAATTAATTGTGAGCCTTCTGGTATATCTGGTTTAGCTTTAATGTTACAAATGAAGAATTCTTTACCAAAAAATAAAAAACATTTAATTATAAATACTGGAAAAACAAGATTATAAGATTAAAATATTTTTAATATCTCTTTTATGATTCATAGATTTCTTGTGCTTTTCTATAATCTTCAATTCTTCCTATATCAACCCATTGTTCGTTAGACATTAAAGGTAGAGGTTTGAATATGGAGCCTTCATCTATAAGAATTTGAATAGAATCAGTTAATTCACGTTCACTCCTCTTAGATAAAGGAGTTCTTTCAATAGCATCAAATATTTCTGGAGGTAAATAGTACATTCCCAAGTTCCCAAGATTAGTAGGAGGATTTGGAGATTTCTCATGAATTCTAACTATTCTATCATTTTCAATTTCTAGAATTCCAAACTCTTGAGGATTTCTAACTTCTTTACATGCTATTAAACCATCACAATCTCTATAGTTTTCTCTTAATCTTTTAATGACTGGAGAATAAGGATGAAAAATTACATCAGCATATAAAAGAACGAAACCATTATTTATTTTATCTCCCGCATAACTTAGAGCGTCAGCAGTCCCTCCTGCAGGATTATCTTGATGTAAATAACTTAGATTAACATTAAATCTTGAACCATCCCCAAAATATTTTTCTATATCTTCTTTTCTATAGTTCACAATCAAGGAAATATCCTTTATATTATTTTCACTAAGAGCATATATTGCATGCCCTAGCAAGGGCTTATCTCCTATGGGTAGCAAAACCTTAGGTGTTTTTTCAGTTAAAGCTCCTAGTCTTGTTCCCTTTCCAGCTGCTAAAATAACTGCTTGCATGATTACAATTAGAAAGAAATTTACTTAAGCTTTATTATAAGAATTTTATTACCATTAAAAAATATTTTTTAATGATTAAAAAGTATTAAAATTAATAATTATTAATGGGCCTATAGTCTAGTGGTAGGATACAACCCTCACACGGTTGGGGCTCCAGTTCGATTCTGGATAGGCCCACAGAAAATTTAAGGCACATATTCCCATACATTTTTGTTATCAATTTCTGGTAAATCCTTTTCAAAATCAATTTCAGAAGTGACAATTGCCCCTTTAGGTTCAGATACATACAAAGATACATCGCTTTTTTTAAAACCTGCTTTGCTAAGTGTGGCATTATTAAATTTATCTTTAGAAGATTTTTCAAGCCATATTAAACAAGTTCTTCTTTCTGTTAGTATAACCGGAGTAGAATTTTTTTTAGAGACTTTTTTCAATTTTTTTAATATTTTTGAATAAGCCTTTTCATTATCAGCTACTATTGTATTTACAACCAAGTATGCTTTTTTAGCATTTGGATTTGAAAAATCAAAATATACAGGCAACATTGCAGCAAGATTAACTTTACCACCAAGCCATTTTGTCTGTTGTAGCTCTTCTTTAGAGCGCAAATGATAAATAGCCCTACCAATTTCTTGCCTTGGTAACCAACCTCTTTTGACTTTTATGATTCCCATATTTATACTACTATATAGTGATATATTTAAAGACTATATTATAATTCGGTTTTATGTTGTTAAAAAATTAAATTCATATTCATCTTTGATGCCACATATTTAAATTACTTTAAACAACAATTTCTTATCATGCCCCTGTCGTCTAGTCCGGCTAAGGACAGTGGCCCTTCGAATTCATTTCGAAGGATACGATAAAAAGATGAGTGAGGTTAGCCACTAACATGGGTTCAAATCCCATCGGGGGCATTACTTATTAAATATAAAAATATGATAAAAACAAAGAAAAAACCAAAACCTTTTTAAATATTCAAAATATTAGAGTTTTAGAGGTGATATGATGGCTTTAATAGTTAGATCAAAAGTAAAAAAATCTGTAAAAGGAATGAGATTTTCAGGAGATTTTTATAATGCTCTTGATAAGAAAGTAGAAGAAGTTGTAAAAGAAGCTGCTGTAAGAGCCAAAAAAAATAAAAGAGCAACAATAAGACCACATGATTTGTAATTAAGATAATTTTTCTGTTTTCTTTATTTAAATTAGTATTAGCTTTTGCTATAAAAGCTAACTTAAAGCTTAAGTATTTTTCATATTAAATAATAAACAGGGTTATAAAATGCCAGATGTTGTTATAAATGAAGGGTCAATACCTAAAGGATTTATAGAAACTATAAAGATTTTAGATTTAGTTGTTGGTTGCCTTCAACCAGAATTAAAAGAATTAGATTCACACAATCCATTATTAAAATATGAAGTTATAAACATTTTGGGTGGAGTAGGATATTCTCCAACATTTAAAAAAAGATTTGGAGGAACGCCTCTAAGTAAGGAGGCATTACAAAATTATCGTTCAACTCTAGAAACAGAGATTGAGAAATTGAAAGCCAAAAGAAACTAATTTTTATTCAATAGTAAAAATAAAAAGCTAACTTTTATATTGTTCTGAAAATTATTTTTCAACAAGCGGAGGTAGCCAAGTCTGGTCAAAGGCGCTAGACTCAAGATCTAGTCTCTTAGTGAGTTCGCAGGTTCAAATCCTGCCCTCCGCACAGGTTTTAATTCTTTACTTTTCATATACCAACTATGAGATTAGAGCCTATCTTAGAAGATTTGAGTGGTGTAAGAGTAGAAAAAGATGATCTATGTCCTTGTGATTCGGGATTGAAATATAAAAAATGTTGCGGTAAGCATTAGAATAAATCTCTATTATTTTTTCAATCTCCAGAAATCTTCTTTAAATTTTTTTGAATGTATTTTCTCAATTTTATCTTTTTCTTCAAGATATTTTAATTGTTCTTCTAATCTTTTCAAAGAACATTTTATTCTTTGAGATAATTCAAGAGAGTTCATTGGCCTTTTCTTCAAGAAAGACAATATTCTTATTCTTATTACCAGTCTTGGTCTTCTTTTCATAATATTATAATATCAATTTTTAAGTTAAAGATTTCTAAATTGTTATATGTTAAAATCAATAATCCATGCTGGCGGTGAATCAACAAGATTAAGAGAATTTTTTAGTGGTCCAAAACCATTGATTCCAATAGGAGACCATACTCTCTTATGGTTTCATTTACAACCTCTAATAAAACATAAAATGATATCAGAATATGTTTTTACTCTAAGATACAAATATGAAGTGGTTCAAGAATATATAGAAAAATTAAAAAACAAATTTAATATTAAAATCAATTCTATAGTAGAACCAAAACCAATAGGAAGAGCTGGTGTAATAAGACTTGGAATTGAAAATGGAATAATAGATACAGATATCTCATATTTAATCTCTTATGCAGATGATTTAATTCCTGTTGATATAAAAGAACTAATGGATTATGCTTCTAATGCTGAGAAAAAAAATAAATCTTTGATAATAGTTATGGCAAAAAGGACTCTAAATCCTTTTGGAGTAGGTGTAACAGAAAAAACCGGAGATATAATAGAATTAAAATATTTTAAAGAAAAACCAGAACTTCCCTTAATAGATAATCATTTTGCTAATACAGGAATGATGTTATTTTTGTCAGAAGCAATGGAAGAATTTGAAAATGTTCCTTTAGATAAGGGAGTTATTCACCCAGAATATGAAATTATACCTAGATTGGTTAAACAAAATAAAGTTGCTGTTTTTCTAGTAGATAGATGGCTTTCTGTTAATCATGTTTCAGATTATAAGAATGTTTTAAAAATGGGTTCAGAAAGATTGTTAGAATTTCTTAAAGTTTAGCAACTATAAAAGCATGAGCTCTTTCTAGAGGATCCAAAGTTTTCCAATCTATTATTTTAAATCCAGAATCTTTCAATTTTTTTATCTCGTTTTTATAAATTTCTTTAGGAGATTTGGTAACATCTATGCTTCTAGATTTTATTGCTATCATTAAATAACCATTGGGTTTTAAAAATTCTTTGCAATTTCTTATTGCAATTTCTGTTTCATCTGGCTGTGCAATATCAACATAAACAACATCAACTTTTTCCATCCAATAGTAAAGTTCAGGTTTTCTAGCATCAGCAAAAATAGGAACTATATTTTTATACTTCAAACATAAAATTAACAGTTCATTAAAACATCTTTCAGAAAATTCTACAGCATAAATTATACCTTTTTTACCAATTATGTTGGAAAGAAATGAAGGAGTGTAACCATGAGCAGCTCCAAGATATAATATTTTACTATCTTTCTCAATTGGAAATTCTTTTATACCCTTTTTTATTGCTGCTCCTGCCTTACTTCTAGTAGGGTTCCACATTCTAAACTCTTTTTTATCTCTCTTCAATAATTCTTCATCAAATGGTTTGTAGCCTGAAAAAGGATTTTTAGTTGCAAGTTTATTTTCTATTAAAAATACTCTGGGAAATATTTCTTTCATTTAGCTCACTTTAATAAATTAGGTTAAATAAATAAATATTAAGATTTTCATGAAAGAAATTGCTCATAGAATGTTTAAAGAAGTGATAGTAGCAATTGTAATTGTTTTTATACTTATTTTTATTGCATCTTTATTTGTTAGTTTCTATTTTAAGACAACTATTTTAAAAGGATTTGAGATCACTTTATTTAGAATAATAACAATTGGCGGTGGAGGAACTCTGGGAAACATTGTTTATGTTGCTTTAATATTCATTATTTTAGGAGTAGTGTATGTTATATTTGATAGATTCGTTACATTAATGAGCGAAACAAACATAGTAGGAGGTTTTTTAATGGCTTCAAAGCTCTCTTCAATAAAGAACCATTATATAATTTGTGGTGCAGGAAGAGTTGGAACTCATGTTGCAGATAAATTAAAAGAATTTAAAGAAAAATTGCTTATAATTGAAATTGATTCAAAAATAGTAAAAGATGTTAGAGGAGAAGGACATCTTGTTGTTGAGGGAAATTGTCTAGATGAAGATATTCTCAATAAGGTAGGAATTAAAAAAGCTAAAGGTTTAATAGCTTGTACTGGAAAAGATGATTCAAATGTTTTCTTGGTTTTAAAAGCTAAAGCCTTAAATCCTAAAATGAAAGTTGCTACAAGGGTAAATTCGATAGATGCTAAAGATGAATTTAAAAAAGCAGGAGCAGATGTTATAGTTGCACCAGAAATTTCAGGTGGCCATGAGCTTGCAGAAAAAATAACAGGTAAGAGAAAGTAATTAAGCTTTTAAAATTTCATTTAGTTTTTTCTTATAATCTTCTAAAAGTTTTTTTGAAATATCTTTTTTAGTGTAAAAATCTGCTCTAGCAGCTAAGGTTAGTTTGCTTGATAATGCTCTTGCAACCTTTCCTTGTAATTCTCTTTTTGCAGTTGATATGTCTGGATGTAAGTATAATAAACCAAATCTGGGAGGTCTATCCCTTTCTTTGTCTCTTAAAAATTTAAACAAAGACCTTTCTGCACCAAGCAATTGAATTGAAGAAGAAGGCATTTTTGCAAGTTTTTCTAAAGAACCAGCTAAAGCTAGTAATCTAGCAGCTAGAGTACTTCCTAATAGGGCATTTAGATTTGGCATTTCTTCAGGAACTATTTTTTCTAAGTATTTTTCAATTTTCTTTCTTAAGTTATAAAGTTCTTTCAATTGTTTGGCATAGATTTGTAGAACTTTTATATCACTATCTTTTAATTCCATTCCCATGCTTGCTTCAAAATCTTCAAAATCTTTTCTGTTTCCATGTTCAGCAATTAATTTTGCAAATTTTTCATGATTTCTAGTATCAAGTTCAGGATAGTGTAATCCATACCATTCTCTCAATCTCTCGCTCATTGTATTTAAAATCTTTTCTAGATCATTTAGAGAAGAAACACTTTGAATTATTAGTTTATCTCTTCTTTCTATTTTAGATATCTTTAGTTTTGTCTTTTCTATTAAAACAGACTTTAAGAATTGGTTTAATTCAGTCTCATTCTTAAAATTCTCTAAAACAGTTTCTCTAAAGTTTTCTCTGAAATATTCTGTTGCTTTGTTTGGTTGTTCTATAACCAAATCTTCAAAATCTTTTCTAATTTCTTTAAGTTCTGCAAAATCTTCTTGTTTTTCAAATTTCTCCAATTTTTTAGCAACATTTTCTGGGTCTTTATCAAAGTATTTAAATTTTACTAGCTTATTCTTTTCATTAAATATGAACAATCCAACAGGATTTACAGCAAGATAATGCATAAATTTATTTATTATATATAAGAATAAAAGGTTACGGTAAAATGGGAAGAATAAGAGGAAAATGGATAAAGAGTATTGCTGCGAAATTGGTAGACCAGTATCCAGAAAAGTTTAGTAAGAATTTTAAGAATAATAAAGAGATTCTGGAAGAAATGGGATTAATTGATGATAAGGTTGTAAGAAATAAAATTGCAGGCTACATTATTAGTATTCTAGAAAAAAGAGTAAAATAACTCTTAATAAAAGTTTTATTTGAGAAAAACAGATAATATTCATGAAAAAATGGATTTTTTTATTGTTCCTAATAATGTTTCTTACTATTATTGATGTTAGTTTTGCTATACCAAATCCCGCCGCTGTTTACTGTAAGGAACTGGGCTATGATTATAAGATAGTTAAAACAGAACAAGGAGAAAGAGGAATTTGTATATTTCCAGACAAAGAATGTGAAGAATGGGAATTTTTTAAGGGAATATGTGGAAAAGAATATTCTTACTGTGCAAAGCACGGATATGATATAAAAACTGAAACTGATGGTAAAAACCCATATTCTCCTGAATATGCAGTTTGTATCTATAGAGGAAAAAAGATTGGTTCTGTTAATAATTTAATGAAGTTAAGTGAAACATTAAAAGAATCTGAATTAATAATTGAAGAAGAAACTACGGTCTCCAAAGAAGAATCAGTTAAAGAAGAATCAGCTAGTATAGCTATAAGTGAAGCAACAACTGAGCTTCCATCTACATTTGACTGGAGAAATAAAGATGGGCAGAATTGGATGACTTCTGTTAAAAATCAAGGTAGTTGTGGAAGTTGCTGGGCCTTTGCTGATATTGGTGGTGTTGAAGCACAGTATAACATAGCAAACAATAATCCTGATATAGACCTAAATTTGTCTGAACAAGACCTTGTTTCTTGTTGTAGTGTTTGTGGTAGTTGTAGTGGTGGATATCTAGAATATGGTTTGGATTACATCCAATATACTGGTGTGATAGATGAAGACTGCTTTCCTTATTCGGCTACCAACGAGCTCTGTTCAAATAGATGTTCAGATTGGGAAAACAGATTAACAAAAATATGTGATTGGAAACAAACACCCACAAACGAACCTGAAGATATTAAATACTATCTTACAACAGTTGGACCAATTATATCAGCTATGTGGTATGACATGGGTGGTTATTTTGATGAAAATGGAATTTTTAGATGTAATGGTAATTGGGGTGTAAATCACGGAATTGTTATAGTAGGATATAATGATACAGGCGGCTATTGGATATTAAAAAACAGTTGGGGGATAGGTTGGGGTGGAACATCACCAGAACCAGAACCTTATGATGGTTATTTTTTTGTTGGATATGATACTTGCAGTATTGCAAATGGAGGTGGATATTATAATTCTTATCCAATTAAGTTTTATGCCATTATTGATGAAATAGCACCATCTTCGGTAACAGATCTAACATTTATAAATTCAACAGGAATTACTGCTACTTTAGAATGGACTGCTACTGGTAATGATGGCTTGGTAGGAAGTCCATATCACTATAAGATAGCATTCTCAACAGAACCTATTTCAGAATCAAATTATGATTCTGTACAAAAACAATGGTTTTATAATTCTGAACCTGCAGGAACAAAGATAAATGCTTCAGTAAAAGGTCTCTTCCCTGAAACTACTTATTATTTTGCTGTAAAAGCTTATGATAAATGTGAAAACCCTTCTGATATTTCAAATGTTATTTCTGGGACCACAGGAACACCGATTATATTGTTTGAGGATGATATAGAAAGTGGTAACAAAGGTTGGAATAGAAGTTGGACAATTAGATCGAATAAAACATGGGGAGAGGACGATCCTGTATTGTGGCATATAACTGAACATAGATCAACAAGTCCAACTCATTCATGGTATTATGGAATAGAAGAACAATGGAACTATAATACTGGAACAACTAATAATGGCTCTTTAGTATCACCTATTATTGATATAACAGATTATACTGATGTTTATTTGATTCTTAAATATTCTGCTGATTTAGAACCTCAAGGAGGAGGTCATTGGGGTGACTATTTCAGTGGAAGTCTTTGGATAGATGATTTAAATTGGGGTATGGGTTTGATTTCCTTTAATAATAAATCAACAAATGGTGAATTCATTAAAAAAATGTTTTATTTAGACCATTGGGGAAAAGGCCTTCAAATAACTTTTGATTTCGAAAGTGTGGACGAGTTATACAACGATTATGAGGGGATTTATTTAGATGATATTCAAATAATTGCTGATGGTTACAAACCAATTGCAGACGCAAACGGTCCTTATATAAATGAAAGTGGAGACACTATAACTTTTGATGGTTCTGCTTCTTATGATCCAGATGGAGATCATTTAGATTATTCTTGGGATTTTGGAGATGGTTCATACGGATATGAAAAAATAATGACACATACTTATAGCAGTCCTGGTGTTTATAATGTTTCTCTTTTTGTTGTTGAATGGAATGCACAATCAGAATATAGTAATACAACTGCTACTGTGAATGTTGATAGTGACGGGGATGAAGTTTGGTATAACGAAGACAACTGCATCTTAATCTACAACCCAGACCAGAGAGACATTAACAACGACGGCTACGGCAACATCTGCGATCCTGATATAGACGACGATGGGACTGTTGATTACGACGATTACATAATCTTAGCTGGTGCCTACATCTCTACTATTGGAGATACAAACTATGATGAGCGAGCAGACTTCGACAACGACGACAGTATTGATTACGACGACTACATTATCCTTGCAGGTGCTTATGGTTCTGCTCCAGGTCCATCCTACGGTTCTAATTCTGACAGCGATGGTTGGATTGATGAAATGGATAATTGTTGGTTTGTTTCAAATCCAGATCAGATAGATACTGATGATAACTGTCTTGAACCACCTTACACGAGTGATCCCGAATGTGGGGATGCTTGTACCCCAGAATCGAGTAGTAAGTCAGAAGATAAAATAAAAAAAGAGAAAAGACCAAAAGCATACTTTACATTACCGTATTTGTTAGGAATTACAATTCCATCTTTTATTTTTATAGTTATAGCTTTAATTGAGATTTTTGTTTTAGGATTGATAATTAGAAAATTTCATGTCACTTCTAAGAAGAGAAAATAATTTCAATTTTTAATCCCAAATTCATATTTCTTATTCTCAAATTTAAATTCAGATTTATTACCTTCAATTTTACCAAATATTATTTCACTTCCTGTAATTCCTTCTATAATATCCTTTGATTTTTTAAACAGTTCTTCTTCAGGAAGATACAAAGTAACTTTATCTTTTATTTTTAATCCTAATTTCTTTCTAAATGCTTGAACATTTCTTGTAAGTTCACTTAACAACCATTCATCTTTTAATTCTTGAGTAATTTCTGTATCCAAAATAACTTCTAATTCTTTTTCTGAAGCTTCAAATTTAACTTCTTTAACATTGGCCATTTTTTTAACAATATCTTCTAATCTTTTTACTTTCTTTTTACTCTTAACTGTCAAACTTTTTAATGGATACTTTAATTTTATTCCCTTTTCATGTCTTGTAGCATTAGACAATTCAACTATCTTTTTAACAATGTCCATTTCTTCTTCCAATTTTTTATCTATTAATTTCTTTTCTATTTTTGGCCAATCAGAGAAATGTATGCTCCCTTCTTTTTCAAAACTTTTGAAAAAATCTTGGTACAAATCCTCTGTAATAAATGGTATAAATACTGATAAAAGTTTCAGTGTATCAAGGATTACAGTATAAAATGTATAAAGCATAGATTGTTTGTTTTTAGATTTTATACCAGGTTTTATATCTTCTCTTATTATGTGTCCATACCATCTTGACAAATCATTTAAAAAGAATTCCTCTAGTTTATTAGATGCTAAATGTGGTTTTAACTCATCTAAATCTTTTGTAACTTCTTGTTTTAAAGTTTGAACTCTAGACAATAACCATTTGCTAGATATGTCAATTTTTTTCGGTTTTGTTAGTTTGAAACCATTTGCTTCACAATATGTTTGTAAAAATTTAACTGTATTAAACAAAATATTTAAAATTCTTCTAACCTCTTTTGCAGGAGTATAACCAAAAGGCATTGGTTGTCCTGGATTTTGCTTACAATACATCCATCTCATCACATCTGCTCCCATTTTTTCCAAAGCCTCGTCTGCCCAAATAACATTTCCAGTACTTTTATGCATTTCCTTAAATTTTTCATCCAAAACCATTCCATGAGCTAGAACAGATTTGTAAGGAGTTTTATTTTTTAATGTAACAGAAACAAACAAAGTTGCATAAAACCAAAGTCTAACTTGCTCATGCATTTCTGTTATAAAGTCTGCAGGGAACCATTTTTTCCAATATCTCTTATCATCAAAATAATTAAGAGTTGAAAAGAAAACAACTCCAGCATCTAACCAACAATCTCCTGTTTCCTCAATTCTTTTCATTTCTTTTCCACATTTTTTACATTTAAGAATAATATTGTCAATCCATGGTCTATGCAATTCTTTTAATTGATTAAAACCTTTAACAGCTTTTTTCTTTAACTCTTTTTTACTTCCTATAATTTCTAATCCTCCACAGTCGCATACCCAAAAGGGTAAAGGCAAACCATAGTATCTTTTTCTAGAAATGTTCCAGTCTTTTAAATTCCTAAGCCAATCCAACATGCTTTTTTTAGTCCATTCTGGATAAAAAATAACTTTTTCAATTTCTTTAATTAAATTTGGTTTTATTTCTTCAGAAGCTATGAACCATTCTTCTCCGGTTCTGTAAATTAATTCTTCATCACATCTCCAACAACAAGGATAACTGTGAGTTAAAGTAGTTTCTTTGTATAAAATATTCCTTTCTCTAAGCTTTTCTAAAACCAATTCACTGGCCTCTTTTGCTCCTTTCCCTTTAAGCCAACCAGCATCTTCAGTAAATTTACCATCTTCATCTATTGGAGATAAAATAGGAAGTTTATATTCCAAACCTAATTGATAGTCTTCTGGTCCATGTCCAGGAGCAATATGAACTAATCCAGTTCCTTCTTCTAGACTTACAAATTCTTCAGAAAGAATAATCTTTCCACTTATATTCCATTGAATAGGCAACAGGTCTTTCATTGGATTATCGTATTGCAATTCAACTAATTCTCTTCCATAAAATGTTTCTAATATTCTATAATTTTTGTCAGGAAATATAGATTTTAAAAGATTTTTTCCAAGTATGAATTTCTCATCATTAACTTTTACTTTAACATATTCTTCATTAGGATTTGCAGCAACAGCAACATTGGAAACTAATGTCCAAGGAGTTGTTGTGTATATCAATAGATACTCATCTTCTCTATCTTTTATTTGAAACTTAACATAAATAGCTGGATGTGTTTTTTCTTTGTAACCACTTGATACTTCGTGACTTGAAAGACTTGTGCCACATCTTGGGCACCAAGGTAGAACTTTCATTCCTTTATATAACCAGCCTTTTTCATGACATTTCTTTAGAAAATACCAGACATATTCTATGTTTGTGTCTGACAATGTTAGATATGGATTGTCCCAATCCATCCACATTCCAAGTTTCTTTGACAAATTTATCCAAATCTTAACATAATTAAGAACATTTTCCACACACTTTTCAGTAAATTTACCAATACCGTATTTTTCTATGTCTTTCTTTGTTTTAAAACCAAGCTCTTTTTCAACCCCAACCTCAACCCATAATCCTTGACAATCAAATCCAGGCTGTTTTCTTGTATCAAATCCTTGCATTGTTTTTAATCTTAGAAAAAGATCTTTGTAAGTTCTTCCCCAAGCATGATGAACTCCCATTGGATTATTGGCTGTTGGAGGACCGTCCATGAACGAGAAGGTCTTATTACCTTTTCTTAGGTCCAAAGATTTTTCTACTAGTTTTTCATCTTCCCACAGCTTCAATATCTTTTTCTCTATTTCTTGAGGATTATAAGTAGCCATTTAAATGCACCTTTCGATAGAAATAATAGATAAACACCTTTAAATAAATCTTTAGAATAGGATTTGTAGTTCACCGGTCATACCAACCCATTATTTATTTTAAAATAAAATATTTATAATTGTTGGTAATTATGATAGAAGAGGTTTTTGTAAGTTTGATTATAATATTTTCAATCTCTTTTGTAGCTTTGCTTTGGAGAGATGTTGTGCTATTAACGGCTGCTCTTCTAATACTAGCTATTTTTTCTTTAAGACATTTTCATAAAAAGAATGATGTTATTATTTTTTTCATGGGTGCTATAACAGGAGCTAGTGCTGAATTGGTTTGTATTTATTTTGGAGCTTGGAAATATACAAATCCAACATACTTAATTCCTTTATGGTTGCCGGTTTTATGGGGTATTGCAGCAATAGTTATAAGAAGGTTTGCTGTGGAAATAGATAAGAGAATTAAGTGAAAATATGACTGAATGCAAAATTTGTGGTTCTAAAAAAGCTAATAGAAAGGCTAAGATAGAAGGCGCAATTTTAACAGTTTGTGAAGAATGTGTTAGATTTGGTCAAGAGGTAAAACCACCTGAAGTAAAAACAGTAAAAAAATATGTACCTAAAATAGAAGAACCTAGAGAAATTTTAAAACCAAATTTTAATGAAATAATAAGAAATTCTAGAGAGAAGATGAAATTAAAACAAGAAGATTTAGCTAAAAAAATAAATGAAAAATCATCAACAATAAAAAGAATAGAAGAAGGATGGGAACCACCATCAAAATTAATAAGGAAGTTAGAAAAATTCTTTAATATTAAGCTAACCGAAAAGCCAGAAGAAAAAACATTAAAAACAAAAGCAGACAAAAAGAAATTAACTATTGGTGATATAATTGAAATTCGTTAGATCTCATGTGATAATATCAGGTGATGTTCAAGGAGTGAGTTTTAGGTATTATACTAAACAAAAAGCTATTTCTTTAGGAATAAAAGGATGGATTAGAAATCTGCCTTCAGGAGAAGTTGAAGCTGTTTTTGAAGGTTATGAGGATAGGATTAAAGAAATGGTAGAATGGTGTAAAAAAGGGCCTTGGTTAGCTAAAGTTAATAATGTTAAAGTAGAGTTTAGCAATTATAAAGGAGAATTTGAGAATTTTGAAACAAGATGATCTTGAGGATGATTTTTAATATGGCCGCTTTTATCAAATTCAAATCTATCTGATAAAATTCTTCTTTCTTCCAAATATACTATTTCAGTGATTCCTAACATTTTATCAACCACACTTAAATTATTTGGGGTCTCTATTTCAATTTTTTCTTGAGTTCTTGCAACAATATGATAATCATTACTATGATGAATTTTATAAGCTTCTGTAACATTTTCAATTGTACTTAAGTGTTCAATAACACTATTCCATTTCCCTGTTGTAAGAATTAAACAAATAGATTCTTCACTTCCACCTTCTTTCTTAAATCTACTATAACCATATCCTGTAGGAATAGTTAAAATGGGTAATTTTACATTTACATCTTGTCTTAGATTTTTAACAATTTCATTTTCATCACCCTCTTCTCCATCGAATACTGCCCCAACATTATGCTTCCCAGAAAAAGTAAGCTTTAATGGTTGCATCGGATAAAAACTTTTTGTTTCTCCTAAAAGGAATGCTTCTTTTAAATCATAATTAACCATTTTTGTTACCAAACTAACTAAAACATCCATTTCATTTTCTTTGTATGTATTGATAAAAAAGTAAATATTTACCATTTTCTTCACTTTATAACAATAATTTCCCACATAGCTTTAAATATCCCTTCTTAGTAACTACTAATAGGTGAAACATATGGGTGGACGAGTTCACATACAAAATAAAGAAAGATTTTGCTAGTTCTAATTCTCTTAGTTTTACTGCTATTCTAGATGATAGAGGAAGAGTTGTAATACCAGCCAGAATTAGGAATAAGTTTAATCTTAAATTCAATTCTCTTGTTCTTTTAGAATTCAAGAAAAGAATCAATGGTCGCGATAGCGTAACGTGTAGCGTATCAGCCCGTGGAGCTGAAGATGCGGGTTCAAATCCCGCTCGCGACCTTAAAAGAGGTGAAAAATATGAAAGGTGAAGTAGTTCACTTATCAAAACTTTTGTGAAAAGTTTAGAAAACCCCTAGTTAATTTATATAAAGAAGTTTGGAAAGAGCCTCCATGGAATGAGACATTCTGGATAGATGAAGTGATTAATGAAGATATTGATTATGCACTTAGACAAAAAGATTTCATAGGAAAACTAGCAACCAATTTAGATAGTGTTATAGGATTTACATGGGGATATTGTTTGCCAAAAGAAAAGTTCCAATTTCTTAGGAATTTAGAATCTTTGTACATAGATGAATTAGCAGTAGAAAAGAGTTTTAGAAGGAGAGGAGCAGGAACTAAACTTACAAATATGTTGATTAAAGATGCGAAAAAACTAGGCTACGAAACAGTTACACTAAGAACAGATGTTAATGGAGTAGCATATCTATTTTATTTAAATTTAGGATTTAAAGATATGAAAATTAGAGATCCACAATATCCAGAAAGAACTTATTTATTAAAAACCATAAAGTGATATTATGAACGAAATAGAATTAACCCAAGAATTAGTAAGAATAAATTCAGAAAACCCACCAGGAAATGAGAAAAAGATAGCCAAATATATAAAGGATTTTTTAGAAGATTTGAAAGTTCAAGCAGAATTAATAGAATTCGAAAAGAACAGGGTTAATTTAATAAGTTCTATTGGAAAAGGAAAAGGATTAATGTTAAATGGTCATATGGATACTGTTCCAGCAGGAGATGTGAGTAAATGGAAATATGATCCTTTTGAAGGAAGAATTGTTAAAGGAAAGATATATGGCAGAGGATCAACTGATATGAAAGGAGGTGTGGCAGCAATTCTAATTGCAGCAAAAAATCTCCTAAAAGAAAAATTCAAGAGAAAATTATTATTAGCATTTGTTGCTGATGAAGAAGTTGCAATGAAAGGCTCAGATTATTTGATTAAAAATAGAAAAGAAATTTTCAAAAATATTAAATATGGAGTAATGGGAGAATGTACAGACCTCAAAACTAGAATTGCACAAAAAGGAATAGTACAAATAAAAGTAAGGTTTAAAGGAAAGGCTGCTCATGGGTCAAAACCAGAATTAGGAGATAACGCAATTTACAAAGCTTCAGATTTTATACAGGAAACGAGAAAATTAATAGAAAAATTAAAAAAAGAAAAACATCCTTTACTAGGAAGCGGAACTATAAACGTTGGTATTATTAAAGGTGGAACTAAAATTAATGTTGTTCCGGAGTTTTGTGATATAGAAATTGATAGAAGAATTATTCCTAAAGAAAATCCAAAGATAGCAGTAAATCAGATAAAGAAAATATTAAGGAAATTAAAACTAAAAGCTGACATTAAAGTTGAAAAAAGTAGATTGGCTATGCAATTAAGCCCGAAAATGGAGTTAATAAGAATTTTAAAAGGTATTACAAAAACAAAATTGGTTGGTGAATCAGGTTATACAGAAGCTGAACTGTTTTATAGGGATGCAAAGCTTCCATGTTTTAGTTATGGCCCAGGAACTTCAGAATTAGCTCATACAACTAATGAATACATACTGATTAAAAACTTAAAAAAGGCCGTGAAGATTTATGAAAGACTAATAAGAAGGATATGTTTATGAAAACAATAAAAGGAACAAGAGATTTTTTACCTGAAGAAATGATTTTGAGACAGCAAGTGCTAGAAAAAATGAAATCTGTTTTTGAAATATTTGGATTTCAACCATTAGAAACTCCTGCTCTAGAAAGCTGGGAAGTTTTGTCTGCTAAGGGTGGTGGAGGACCTGAAATTTTAAAAGAAACTTATAATTTTGAGGACTTTGGTGGAAGAAGAGTAGGCCTAAGGTTTGATTTAACAGTTCCTTTAGCAAGGGTAATGGCCTTAAATCCCAACCTAAATCTTCCATTCAAAAGATATCAAATACAAAATGTTTGGAGATATGCAGATATTGCTAAAGATAGGTTTAGAGAATTCTTACAAGCAGATATAGATACTATTGGATCAGATAGTATGCTAGCAGACGCAGAAATTATTGCTTGCGTTATTTCTGTTTTGACTGAATTAGGCTTTAAAGATTTTACAGTAAGACTTAACAATAGAAAAATATTGTCAGCTTTAGCAAAATATGCAGGAGTTTCAGAAGAAAAAATTATAGAAACGTTCCGAATAATTGATAAATTAATTAAAATCGGAGAAAAAGGAGTTGAGAAAGAATTAATTGAAAAAGGAATTTCTAAAGAAGCTTCAAAAAAAATCTTAGAGTTTATAAAAATTAAGGGAGAACCAGTTTTAGAAAAAGCTGAAAAACTGATTAAAGATAAAGAAGGGATTGAAGAATTAAAACAAATTATTTCTTATCTAAAACAAATGAAAGTTGAACCAAAATTTGAGATTGATTTGAGTTTGGCAAGAGGTTTAGACTATTACACTGGTCCAATATTTGAAGTTTTTGCTGAAGAAGGAATAGGAAGTATTGCGGGCGGGGGAAGATATGATAAAATGATTGGTTTGTTTTCAGGAAAAGATATTCCTGCAACAGGAATTAGTTTTGGAATAGAAAGATTAATAGAAGTTATAAAAGAAAGAAAAATGATTGAAGTAAAAAAATCAAGTGTTAAAGTTTTTGTTGTTGCTGTTAATGAAAAAGTAAGAGATAAAGTTTTAGAAATTGTTCAGTTATTAAGAAACAATTCAGTCTCAACTGATTTTGACTTAAGATCAAGGTCTTTGTCAAAACAATTGGATTATGCTAACTCTCTAATGATTCCAAATGTTATAATTGTTGGAGAAAAAGAACTAAAAAATAATTCTGTTAAATTAAAGAAAATGGATACAGGTAAGGAGATTTCAGTTAAAATTGAGGATATAGTGAAATCGTTTTAGGGTATTAATACATAGTGGTGTGTAGAAAAAATCAAAAATCTTTTTTTAGTAGCTCACGAGTATGCCATCTTCAATTACAAAGCCGCATTTTCTGCAACTGACTTCTCCCAAACTTCTTGCAATCTTTATTGAACCACACTCGGGGCATCTTATTTTCATATTAAGTCTTAAAACATAAAACTTTTTAAACTTTATTCTTTTTGAAACTATGTTTTTAAAAAATTATACGCGGAAATGTGAGTTAAAAAACATTTATATAGTGTTTTAAATATTTCGCCAAATAAGTGATTTTATGAAAAAAAGAAGAAAAATTGAAGAAAAAGATTTGAAATTAAATAAAATATGCGTAGACACATCTGCATTGATTCACGGAAAAGTCACAGATTTAATTAAATCAAAAAAACTAGATAATTCTGAAATAATAATTCCTGAACTTGTTATAGGCGAATTACAAGCTCAAGCAACTAGAGGAAGAGAAATAGGATTTATGGGTCTAGAGGAAATAAAGAAAATAAGAAAATTAAAGGACAAACATAGAATAAATTTGAATTTTCTTGGTGAAAGACCTAGTTATGAAGATATCTTATTAGCAAAATCAGGAAGAATAGATGCATTAATACAAGATGTTGCAAGAGAAAATAATGCAGTTCTAGTTACATGCGATCTTTTACAAGGTTTGGTTGCACAAGCTCAGGGAATAAAAGTAAAATATTTTGAGTCTTATAAGAAAAAGAAAAGAATTAAAATAGAGAATTTTCTTTCTCATGATACTATGTCTATTCATTTGAAAGAGGGAGCTATTCCTTATGCAAAAAAAGGAAAACCTGGAAAAATAAAATTCATTGCATTAAGAAAAAAACCAATGAAATACGAAGAATTAGAAGCAATAGCTGCAGAAATTCTTGATACAGCAAGATATGAGGAAGATTCTTTTGTAGAACTAGGATTACACGGAGCAACAGTCGTTCAATTAAAGGAAAAAAGAATTTCAATAGCAAGAAAACCATTTTCAGATGGATTAGAAATAACTTTAGTTAGACCAATAGTCAAACTAACTTTGGATGATTACAAACTTTCTAGTAAATTAAAAAATAGATTGTCGGAAAAAGCAGAAGGAATAATTGTAGCAGGACCTCCAGGGAGTGGAAAATCAACTTTCTCAGCTTCCTTAGCAGAATTTTACTTTAAACAAGGCAAAATTGTTAAAACTTTGGAACAGCCAAGAGATTTACAAGTTCCACCAGAGATAACTCAGTATGCTCCTTTAAATGGAAGCTTTGTAAAATCAGCCAATATACTTCTCTTGGTAAGACCAGATTATACTATATTTGATGATGTAAGAAATCCTAAAGAGTTTGATATATTTTCTGATATGAGACTTGCAGGAATAGGAATGATAGGTGTTGTCCATGCCACAGATCCTGTTGATGCTGTTCAGAGATTTATAGGAAAAATAGAATTAGGAGTCATACCACATGTTATTGATACTATAATATATATTAAAGATGGAAAAATTGAAAGAGTTTATTCTTTAAGCTTAACTGTTAGAGTTCCTATTGGAATGACTGAAGCAGACTTAGCAAGACCAATTGTAGAAGTCAGAGATTTTGAGACAAAGAGTTTGAAATATGAAATATATACTTATGGAGAACAAACAACAGTTATCCCTGTTAAAAAAGAGAAAAAATCTGCTATACAGAAATTGGCTTCTGATAGAATAAAATCAGAAATAAGAAGATTTGATCCTTCAGCAAAAATAGAATTCTTATCTGAGAATAATGTGATTGTGAAAGTTAACAACAAAATAATACCTAAATTAATAGGAAAGGATGGAAAAACAATAAAATCAATAGAAGATAAACTTGGAATTTCAATAGAAGTGCAACCTATTGTTGAATCTCTTGGAAAGGAAATAAAATTCGATGTCCATGAAACAGGAGCTTATATTGTTTTTACATTTGATAAAAGGATTTCTGGTAAAAATGCAAATATTTATGTTGATGATGAATATATGTTTTCTGCAACCATTGGTAGAACAGGACAAATAAAAATTTCTAAAGGTTCAGATTTAGGCAAGTCTTTATTAAGATCAATAACTGGCAGGAAAGGTATTAAAGTTTTTATATGAAGGTTGTTAATCATGCCAATATATAGATTAACAGTTTTTGGAAAACAATCTCATGCATCAATGCCATGCTCAGGAGTAAATGCTATCAGGTATGGAGCTAGATTAATATCAATGATGGAGATGCGCCTAGTGAGTATAGAGGGCGGACTTGCAGATAATATTATACCACCTTCATGTGAATTTACTTTTAGTTCAGAAAAAAGTTTGAGAGAACTAAGAAAAAATGCTACAGAACAAATGGAAAAAATTAAAGAAGAGGGAGATAGATTAGTAAAAAAAAATTTGAGATATGAAATAGAATTATTGTATCCATGAGTTTATATAATTTTTATACTCTTAATTTCTATTAATCAATATGCTCCTGTAGCTCAGTTTGGATAGAGCGGCTGCCTCCTAAGCAGTAGGTCGTGCGTTCAAATCGCACCAGGAGCATTATTTTTTATATAAAACAACACGATAATTAATTATGAAAAAAGAAAGAATAGAAACAGGAATCCCAGGAGTAGACAAATTAATAGGAGGAGGTCTATTGCCTCATTCTTTAACTTTATTAACAGGAACAACAGGAACAGGAAAAACTGTAATGTCATCTCAATTCATTTATTTTGGAGTTAAAGAACATGATGCTCCTGGAGTTTACGTCAGTTTTGAAGAACCTGTAGATAATATAAGGAGAGATTGTTTGGATTTTGGTTGGGATTTTGAACCTTTAGAAAAGAGAAACAAAATTATTTTTGTTAGGTATGATCCTTTTCATGTTGAAGATATTTATGAGTTAATAGAAACCAATGTTAAAAAGATAGGAGCAAAAAGAGTTGTTATAGATTCTATATCTGCTTTAGGTTTATATGTAAGAGATATTCCAGACATAAGAAGAATGGTATTTAACATATCATTGCTTTTAAGAAAATTAGGTTGTACATCAATTTTGATTTCTGAAACTTTGCCAATGCAAAATTCGTTATCAAGATTTGGAGTAGAGGAATTTGTGACAGACAATGTTATTGTTTTATATTATACTAAGACAGGTTCTCAATTTTCAAGAGCGCTAACAATATGGAAAATGAGAGGTTCTGAACACTCAAATAAGCTTCATCCTTATAGAATATCAAATAAAGGTGTTACAATATATAGTGAAGAAGAAGCATTTTCAAAACTTTAAAGATATATATAAACTGTTCTAAATTTATCTTATGCCTAAAAGGACTAAGAAACACAGAACCAAAAAGCATATCAAGAAAATTAAGAAAGAAAAAGTAAAAGATTATCATTTTTTAAAGGTTCCAGCAATAAAACTTTTTGGTAGATCAGCAGATAAATATTCTGATTATTTTAATATAATAAAAACATCACTCCATAAGGCCGATGCAAAAATTTTATTTAGAACTTATTTATCAATTATGTTCTTTCTCACGTCATTTGTTTTTGTTTTGTCACTCTTCTCTACTTTAGCATTTTCAATACATTTAGGTTTGAATATTTTACAAACCATTTTAGGCTTGTTAATTTTACCAACTTTATTTTCTATTGTTACATTTCTTTCATATTATATTTATCCAATATCTTCGGCACAAAGAAGAAAAAATGACATAGAATCAAATTTACCTTTTGCATTAAATCATATGTCAGCTATTGCAGGTTCTGGGGTTCCTCCAAGAGTCATGTTTAAAGTTATTTCAAGATTTAGGGAATATGGAGAAATTTCTAAAGAGGCGAACAAAATAAGAAGAAATGTCGAAGTTTTCGGTATGGATGAAATGACATCCATAAAAGAAGTTGCATCAAAATCTCCGTCACCACTCTTTAAAGACTTCTTACAAGGAATTCTAACAACAATTCAAACAGGAGGTAATCTTAACAATTTTTTAAAAGAAGAGGCTGAAAAAGCAATGTTTGATTATAGGATTAGAAGAAATAAGTACGTACAACAATTAACAATTTATGCAGATTTCTATACAGCATTGCTAATTGCAGCTCCTCTCATTTTCATAATAATGTTGCCTATTTTAAGTATAATGCAAGGAACCTTATTTGGATTTGGAATACATGAATTGATAAATCTTGGTTTAATCTCGCTTACAGTTTTAAATATAGGATTTTTAATATTCCTTCAATTAACTCAACCTAAAATGTGATTTAATGAAAAAATCAAACCTCTTAATGAAAATAACATTGTTAACTACTCTAATAGGAATTTCACTTGCTATTTTAAATTTGATTTTGTTATCATCATTCACTTTAAGCGTAGTTTCTATTGTTATTATACCAATAGGTCCTTTTGTTTATCAATATAGAAAATACAAAGAAAATAAAGAGATTGAAGAGAGATTTCCAGATTTTTTAAGAGATGTAGCACAAAACATAAGAACAGGAATGACAATACCTCAAGCAATAAAAGCAACAAAAGGTACTTATTATGGAGCATTAAGTCCTTATGTTGGAAAAATGATTGTTCAAATAGACTGGGGAGTCCCTTTTAATAAGATTCTTACAGACTTTGCAAACAACACAACTAAATCTTTGAGAAGAACTGTTTTAACAATAATAGATACTCATAAAGGTGGAGGCGATATCGCCGACATATTTGATTCTGTTGGTAAAAGTATTATTGAAATTAATAGAATAAATAAAGAACGCTATTCTGTAATTTATAACCAAATGTTAACAGGATACATAATTTTCTTTGTTTTCATAGGAGTTTTAATTATGATGCAAATATATTTGATTCCAAGCTTACAAACCTTTGCTGCTCCAGAGGTTGGAATCTCAACTTTTGAACAGCTTGGCGGTTTTTATGCTAATGTTTTCAGGATACTTATAATATTACAAGGATTTTTCTCCGGTTTAGTTATAGGTAAATTATCTGAAGGTAGTACAATATCAGGCTTAAAGCACTCTATACTTTTAGTTATTATAGGTTCTCTTGCGCTTTGGGCTTTCATATAGATTTTTATTGTGGGTTAATCTACCATTTATTATGAAAGCACTTTATCCACCATTATCATACACACTTTTTATTGTAATCAGTATCGCTGCTTTATCTATTATATTAATAATAGTAAACACTTTTTCAGAAAATATACAAAGAAATTATGCTTATGGTCAATTAAATTATATAGCAGAAGTTATAAGACAAGATATTTTAAAATTGTACTCTACAAATGCTGAAGGAAGATTAGAATTATCTATTCCTAAAGATATTATTGGAAAACAATATTTGATAGAGCTAGATCAAAAAAATTTAAAATTAAGTCTTGAATTTAAAGACGAAAGAATAGAAGTAGAACGTTTTATAAATACTAGTGCTTCTTTAAGTGGAAGATTTTTCGCACCAGTTTCAATTGAAATGAATAAAACAAATGGAGACATTTCTATAAAGTTGGTTTAAATGAGTCATATAGATTTTGCAATAGGTTTTGTTTTAATAATCTCAACAATATTTTTAATAATTTATTTTACTTCGAATTCTATATCAAATAATGTTAATGATTTAAGTGTAAATGAAATTAAAGAATCTTCTTTATCTTTAGAAAAATATTTGTTTGAAATAAGTGATGATAAAAGTTTAATTTCAACTTTTAGAGAACTTCAAACAATTCTAACTGAAGTTAATGATACAGATCATAGTGAAGAAATAAGAATATCAATAAAACCAGATGTTAGCAAAGTTAAAGTTTATGATAATTTAATGAATGAAATCCCTTCAACATCTTCCCAATTAGTAGGAGAAACTGTTTTATCCTTTTTGCAAGATTTTACTGCAAACGAAGAGAAAAGTATTGGCATATATTATTTTGGGGATGCAGTTGTGGATATTGATTATCTTTCTACTGAAAATAATATAAGTCTTAGAATACTCTCTAATAAAGAATTAAATGTGGTCTCTCAAGAAAAATGTTCTAATTTTAAAAGCAAATCTTATGAATATATTAAAGAAGATTTTGGTTTTCAAAATCAATTCAGACTAGATTTAGATGGTTGTAGTTACGGTCCAGAACCATCACTAACAGCAAATATAATACTTAAAAATATTCCCGTACTTTCTGAAAATTCTGATGGTTTGTTAAGAGCTAAAATTGCTAGGTTGAGAATATGGTAATGAAAGGTTATGTTAAAACATTAGAAGCTGGAATTGCAATTATCTTAATTTTAATTTCAATGGTATTTTTATTTCCTGAAAAAACAAAAACCGAACCTCAAATCTCAGATGTAGGTTATAATTGTTTAAAATATTTAGATTATGGCAAGTCTTTAAGATATTATGCAGTAAATGATTTTGAATCCGATTTGATTAATGATTTACGGAGTTGTTTACCTCCAATACTAAATTATACAGCAAAAATATGTACCACTACTCTTTGTAATACTGAACTTCCCTCAGATAAAACAGTCTTTTTATCAAGTTACTTAATAAGTGGAGAAGATTCTATTAACCCAGTTTTAATTAATCTTTGGGTTTGGTCAACATGAAGGGACAAATTTTTATAATGGCTGCAGTGTTAGTTTTAATAGCATTAATTTTGCTCAGAAATGCAATACAATCAATTGAAATTAAACCTAAGAATCTTCTTTATGAAAATTTTGTTAATTTAAAAAATGAATTAATTAAGACAGTAGACCTATCAATCTTAAATCAAGAAGATATTACAACAAATTTGAATAATTTTATAACATTTTCTACAAATGTTCTTGAGCAAAGAGACTATGATGAAACTGTTGTATTTGAAATTTTTACTTATGGTAATACTACTGAAGTTTATATGAACATTTCCCTTAAACTAGAAAATTCATTTATAGAAGATAAATTTATAATTAACAGGACGGTTTATTCATGAAAGGAATTGATACCTTAATAGCGGCAGTTTTTATTATTTTAATTTCTATAGTGGGTATTATAATTGTTTTAGAAACCAGCCAATCTTCTATCGGAAGATTAGAAGAAATAAGTTTGATGGAAGAGGGTCGAGATATTTTAACTCAAATAGATAACGCTGTTAGAGATGTTGCACAACAAGGTGAAGGATCAAGCAGAGTGTTGACAATTAGTGTAAGTGGTGGAAATTATTTTATAGACACAGAAAATGAAGCTGTTGTCTTTTCTATGTCTAGCCATTCCCAAATACTTGGTGTAGGTATTTCTAAAACTGAAGGAAACATAAACATGTTCGGAGAAATAAATAGAGTTTTTTTGAATATATCACATTCTAATGTAAATATTACTGAGGGAGGTAGATTCGGAAGGGGATATCATAATTTATTTATAAGAAACAATGGCTATGATTTTGCAAATCAAAAACAGATAATTAGTATATCATTAATACCAGTGTTGCCTCCAACTGCTATAACAGTTCAATTCAATCAGTCCGGTTCACCACTTATAGTGAGCGGAATTTATTTCAGTGGGTCTGCAGATGATTTAAACACTTTAGGTGAAGGAAGTACATACGATGTTGAAGAGGAGGGCTCAGTTTTTGGTGAATCACAGTATGCAAGACCAAGTTCTGATTTTTCAACAGGAAATTGGTTGGATTATCTATACAGTGAACCACTTTATGATGATATAGACGAGATTACAGTAGATGATGCTGATTATATTCAATCATCAATTAATCCTTCAGTTGATGTTTGTGATATAGGACTTTCATCTGTTACAGATCCCGAAGTTCATACAGGACATATTGTCAGATATAGATATGCAGCAGTAATGTCAGGAACAGGTAAACCATCAGAAATAGATTTAGTAGTTAGACTCATGGAAGGCACTACTGAAATAGCAAGTTGGTCGCACAGTAATTTAGCTGGCGACCTTCCATTTGTAACATCAACACAAACACTTACGGAAGAACAAGCAAGTCTAATTTCAGATTATTCAAATTTAAGATTAAGATTCATAGCAAACAGGGTTGGAAGAGGTACAAGAGATATCTGGATTGAAATTTCATGGACAGAATTTGAGATTCAAGGCGAAGAAATTAATTATGAAGTAGAGGTTTGGCATAATTCTACTCCAATTAGCTATTCTGGAAATTTATACAGTATTAATGTTACTGTTAATTTCACAACTAATTTTTTTGACACATACTCTTTGCAAATTTATGATTGGACAAATTTACAATGGACTTCTACAGGTTGTGGTTCAGGTGATGTTCAACCAGACACACCAACACAATGGTGGTGTACTGAAAATATTGACCCTATGAACTACAATTCTTCTGATAATATAGTAAGGATTAGAATTAAATCAACTGCTGATTCAGATCAAGGAACTTTAAAAGAAGATTACATACAATATTTTGTTAATTATATTCCACCTTCATAGAAACCTTTATATGCAGAGTTTTGCAATTTTTATAACATGAAAGGAATATCTCCAATTATAGCATCGGTTTTGTTAATTGCAATAACTATGAGTATTGCTGTTGTTTTGGCAGCCTATGTTACTACTTATACTAGAGAGGCTACAGAAGCTATACCATCAGCTTGTATTGGTGGAGCACTGTTCTTTACAGAAACTTCTCCAACATATGATTCAGGAACTTGTGAGATCACCGCAGGTATAGAAGCACAATTTGTTGATTTAAATGGTTTTGTGGTTCAAACTGACAGAGGTGGAGTTATAAGTAATCAACCAACTACAGGCGTTACAGAATTAGATGCAGGTGATGCTGGAACAGTATATGCAGATTTAGGAATTTCACCATGTCCAACAGATGTAGATTATGTCAGAGTTACGACAGCAAATTGTTTCAATGTTAGAACAGCTTGGGCAGCACCAACAGTAGTTTAATAGTTATTTTTTATTTTTAGAAGATTTATTTAGTTAGAGAGGTGATAAAAGTGGCATATAGTCATAAAAATAGTAGAGGAGATACTTTTTGGCTACATCAAAAAGGAAAACTATTTTTCTTTTCTAGAAATCCAGAAGGAGCTATAGATTTACCTCCACATTTGGAAGTATTTGAAAATCCAAGAACAGGTTTGCCAATGGTAAGGAAAAAGAAATAATAACTCTTTCTTTTTTAAATATTAGTTTTAAAATAATAAATAGAATAATATGCCTAAAAGAAAAAAATCTTCTAAAAGAAGAAAAAGAGTTTCTAGACTACCACTAATAGTTTTTCTAATAATTATTTTGCTCTCTTTTGTAACAATAGCATTGGTTAACATGATAAATTTTGAAGACTATCTAATTGCAAATGTTTTAGAGGTTTCAGGAAATACAATAATACTAGGCAATAATTGTACTGCCATAGTTGCTCAAACTTCCCCTGAAAGGGCTCACTCTATTGAAATTGGTAAAAAAGGTATCATAGAACAAAGACCAAACACTCATGACATATTTGCACAGACTTTAAAAAGCTTTAATATAACTTTAGAGCAGGTTACATTAGATAATTTTGAAGAAGGAATCTATTATGCCAATTTGCATTTAAGATCGGGAAATAAATTTTTAGAACTAGATGTAAAACCCTCAGACGGTATTTCTTTAGCTTTGAGAACCAATTCTTCGATTTATATTAACAAAACTCTATTAGAAGAAATTGGTAAGAACATTTGTTAATTAATCTAAACAAATTCTACAATCTTTTATATCAGGAAAAACTTTAATATGAATATCACATAACAACTTTCTCTTTCTAATTGTTTTACAAATATTGCAAAACGAATCTAATCTGGTTAGTGAATTTAAATTACCAGAAGCTATCCTATCAACAAAAATTTCAATCTCTTTATTTATATTTTCATCTTTTTCTATACTTTTAATTTTAGAACCTCTTAGATTTCTCATATATTGTGATATAGCAGATTGGGTTAAACCTAATTTTAAAGCAGCATTTTGTTGTGTTAGTTTATATTTTTCCATTAATCTTTTTGCTATTAAAGCTCTCATTGTAGGAAGGACATACTGTGCAACAATTTCACAATAGGGTTTCATTATAACACTGTTATAAAATAGTATTACAAATTTAAATTTTTAACCCATGTCACTGAGTTAACCTCCGATATGTTTTATAACCGACCAGTAGTATGTATTTAAATATCTTACTATTATAATATTAATTACAAAACAGTAGCAAAGTTTAAATATAGAGATTATTTAATAAATAGAGTGATGAAATGATAGTTTCACAAGACGTTTTAGACGCATTAAAACAAATCGGTTTAAACCTTTATGAAAGAAAACTTTGGGTTGCTTTGCTTTCAAGAGGAACATCTACAGCCGGTGAGTTATCAACATTAGCTAAAGTTCCGCACAGTAGAACTTATGATGTCTTAGAATCTTTAGCAGAGAAAGGTTTTGTAATGATACAATCAACAAAACCTTTAAAGTACATAGCAATTCCTCCAAAAGAGTCCTTAGAAAGAGCAAAGAAAAAATTAAAGGAAAAAATGGAAGTTGGTATAGATAGAATAGAAAAATTTCAAAAATCTTTAGTTATAAAAGATTTAGAAAGAGTTTACAAGAAAGGAGTTAAGATTGTTGAACCTGGAGAAATGACAGGAGCTTTAAAAGGTAGGGATGCTCTGCATAGACAGCTTGAAACAGTTTTTAAAAATGCTAAGAATGAGGTATCAATTTTTACAACAGCAAAAGGTTTAATGGAGTTGAACTCAAACCATAGTGATATTCTAAAGAAAGCAGCTAAAAAGGGAGTAAAAATAAGAATAGCAACCCCACTTGGAAAAAATACATCTAAAATTATAAATAGTTTAAAACAATTTGCTGAAATAAGGAAAATTGATAAACCAAATATTGCAGGAAGATTCGTTGTTTCAGATGGTAGTCATGTTGTTATGGCATTAACAGACGAGGAAGTTCATCCAACACAAGATTTTTCAATGTGGAGCCAAAGCGAACATGTAGCAGAAGATCTATTAGGTCCAATGTTCAATTTCATTTGGAAAAATTTAGAACCAGCTTAATAATTAAAATTATAATTCTGCTTCTGTTAAGGGTTAGTGCCCTTCATCATTTCTTGTTCTTAATGTCATTAAGAATTTGTTTAACAAAATCTTTAACATTTACACCGAATTTAACTTTTCCGTCCCGGGTTCTAACTGCTATACTTTTATTCTTTTCTTCTTTGTCTCCTACAGTCAAAGCATAGGGAATCTTTTCTAACTGCGCATTTCTAATTTTATATTCAACTGTAGTAGAACTTCTATCAACTTCTACTCTTATATCACATTTTTCTAATTCTTCTTTAATATGATTAGCAAATTTAAAATTTCTATCAGTTACGGGAACTATTCTTACTTGAATTGGAGACAACCAAAAAGGAAAAGCTCCTCCATAATGTTCCACTAAAATTCCTATGAATCTTTCTAATGCTCCATATATTGTTCTATGTATCATTACAATCCTATGTGGTTTGTTATCTTCTCCTACATAACTTAAATCAAATTTTTCAGGCATTGCCATATCAAGTTGTATTGTTCCACATTGCCATGTTCTTCCTAATACATCTTTTAGATGAAAATCAATTTTAGGTCCATAAAAAGCTCCATCACCAGGATTTAATTTATAATCTATTTTTAATTCTTCTAATGCTTCTTTTAATGCTGCTTCTGCAGTTTCCCATTGTTCATCTGTTCCAATAGATTTTTCAGGTCTTGTTGAAAGTTCCATATGGTATTCAAGACCAAATGTTTTGTATATTTTATCTGAAAGTTTGATAACTCCAATAATTTCATCTTTTATTTGTTCATTTGTCATGAATATATGAGCATCGTCCTGAGTGATTGATCTTACTCTGAATAAACCTGAAAGAACTCCAGACAATTCTTGTCTGTGAACAAGTCCGACTTCAGCCATTCTTAAAGGAAGTTCTCTATATGAATGAAATCTTGCTTTGTAAATTAACATTCCTCCAGGGCAGTTCATCGGCTTTATTGCAAAATCTGCATCATCAATTTTAGTAAAATACATATTTTCTTTATAGTGGTCCCAATGTCCACTCCTTATCCAAAGATCTTTTCTCAATATAATAGGCGTCTTAACTTCTACATAACCAGCTTTTTTGTGTTCTTCTCTCCAGAATTTCATTAACTCATTCCATAATATAACACCTTTTGGATGAAACAGTGGCATTCCAGGAGCTTCTTCTTGGAAACTGTATAAATCTAGTTGCTGTCCAATTTTTCTATGGTCTCTTTCTTCTGCTTTTCTTTTTAAGTCTAAGAAAGCATTTAATTCTTTTTGGGTTCTAAATGAAATTCCATAAATTCTTTGTAGCATCGGATTGTTAGAATCTCCTCTCCAATAAGCTCCTGATAATTTTATTAGTTTTATTGCTCCAATTTTTCCAGATGAAGGAACATGAGGACCTCTACACATATCAACAAAATCTCCTAATTTGTAAATAGAGATTTTTTCATCTTCCAATTCGCCTATTAACTCTAATTTGAATTTTTCTTTTGCAAACAATTTTTTAGCTTCTTGTTTTGAAATTTCCTTTTTTTCAAATGGTATATCTTTTTCAATTATTTTTTTTATTTCATCTTCTATTTTTTCTAAATCTTCATCAGTGATTTTCAAATTATCAAAATCATAATAAAAACCTTCTTCTATAGAAGGTCCTATACCAAAATGAACATTAGGATAAACTTTCTTTACTGCAGCAGCCATTATGTGAGAAGAGCTATGCCAATAAACTTCTTTCCCTTTCTTATGATCAAAAGTCAAGATTTCTATTTTACAATCCTCTTTTATTGGATAGTTTAGATCAACTATTTTCTCATTTATTCTTGCAGCTAATGCATCTTTGAACAGTCTTTCTCCTAACGTTTTTGCTATTTCTGCAGGAGTAATTCCATCTTTATGTTTTTCAGTTGACTCATCAGGAAATGTTATGTTAACCATAAAACCACTATATTACTATATTTATATAATCTTTTCTTAATTTATTTTATAATTGTATTTAGCCCCGTAGTGTAGCGGCCAAGCACACAGGGCTTTGGTCATAAGACTAAAGCATTGAGCTTTGCTATGAAAGAAACCCTGTAACGCAGGTTCGAATCCTGCCGGGGCTATTCTTTTAAATAATTCTAAATAATGTTACTATTGTGATAAAATGGCTGAAAGAACATTAGGGGTTACTATAATTGCAATTTTGGGTATTATAGGTGCAATTATAATGGTTATTGGCGGAATAATTTTGCTGTTTGTAGGAGCAGCCCTAGTAGCATTTCTCGGACCATTCGGTGCATTAGGAATCATTGGAGGTATAGTAGTCTTAATAGTTGGAATAATTCAGTTTTTAATTAGTTATGGATTATTTAAAATGAAAAAGTGGGCACTATACGTAGAATTAATACTCTTGATAATAGGGATTGTAGGCAGTATAATAATGATGGCATATATCGGTGATTTAACACAAATAATAATCATAATAATATACGCAATTATCTTTTACTACCTATACACCAAGAGAACTTTGTTTTCCTGATACCCCATTTTTTTTATTTTTCATATTTAAACCAAAAGATTTTTAAAGTCTTATTTCTAAATATGCAAATACTCGGTGATAATTATGGGAATGTTTAGTGGAAGAGAACTAAAAAAGAGAAAGAAAAAATACAAGTGGAAAAAAACGAAATATAAAGTCAGGACACTCCAACTAAAAAAGAAAAAAGATCCATTAGAAGGAGCTCCTCAAGCAAAAGGTATTGTTATTAAGAAATATGGAATAGAACAAAAGCAGCCCCATTCAGGTATAATAAAGGTTGTTAGAGTTCAATTGTTAAAAAACAAAAAAGAAATAACAGTTTTTGTTCCTAAATCTGGTGGAATAGGTTTTATTAATGAGCATGATGAGGTTGTTGTTGAAGGTGTTGGAGGTTCTCAGGGAGGTCCTGTTGGTTCTCAGCATGGTTTAAGATGGAAAGTTGTTAAAGTTAATAAAATTCCTTTATCAGAACTCTTAAGAGGAAAGGTTAAAAAAGAGGTTAGATAATGTCTTTAAAAATTTTTGATAAATGGGAAGTAGAAAATATCGATGTTAATGATAATGGTCTAAAAAATTATATAAATTTAAAACCTCTTATAGTCCCTAAAACATTTGGGAGATTTGCAGCAAAGCAATTTCATAAAAGTCAAATGAATATAGTAGAAAGACTTGCAAATCATCTTTTTGTTACAGGTCATAGAGGTAAAAAACATCTTATTACAAGTGGGAGAAATGTTGGAAAAACCTTTAAAGTTTGGAAAATAATTAAAGACACATTTGATATTCTTGAAAAAAATGCAAATAAAAACCCTATAGAAGTTTTTGTTAGAGCTGTGGAGAATGCTGCTTTGAGAGAAGAGATAACTTCTTTCCAAGTTGGTGGTATAATTGTTAGAAAAGCTGTTATAACTTCACCACAAAGAAGAGTTGATATTGCTTTAAGATTAATAACACAAGGGGCATATCAAAAGGCTTTTGCTAATCCTAAAAAAATGGCCGAATGCTTAGCTGATGAAATATTTGCTGCTTATAATAGTGATTCTTCAAAATCTTATGCTGTAAAAGAAAAAGAGAGAAAGGAAAGAGAAGCTGGTGGAGCAAGATAGTTAGGTTATTTTCATATAAGTTAGTTTTTCTAAAATTCCAAAACATTTAAATATGAATACCTCTTATTATTTCAAGTTGTGGTATTATGGCAAAGGAAGAATATAGTGAAAAAGTACAAGAATTGATGAATAATCCAAAGAATATCAGAAATATTGGTATTGTTTCTCATATTCATCATGGTAAAACTACTCTAACCGATAACTTAGCTGCTGCAGCAGGATTGATGGCTAGAGATTTAGTTGGAGAAAGAATGTTAACATGGATTGATGATCAAGAAAGAGAAAGATTAATGACAATTTATGGTGCAACAGTTACAATGTCTCATGATTATGGGGGTGAAAGATACTTAATAAATCTTTTAGACACACCAGGACATGTTGATTTTGGTGCTGATGTTACTCAAGCTATGAGAGCTGTAGACGGAGCTGTAGTTCTTTGCTGTGCAGTTGAGGGTGTAATGCCACAAACAGAAACTGTTTTAAGACAAGCAATAGCAGAAAGAGTTAAACCTGTTTTATTTATTAATAAAGTTGACAGAGCAATAAGAGAACTAAAATTAACATCTGAACAATTGCAAAAAAGACTAGCAAAAATTGTTGTTGATGTTAATAAGTTTATTCAAAGACATGTTGAAAAACAATATGCTAAAGATTGGGTAGTAAAAGTTGAAGATGGTTCTGTTGCATTTGGTTCAGCTTTGAAAAAATGGGCAATTTCTGTTCCTTTCATGGAAAGGACAGGAGTAACATTTAAAGATATAATTGATTTATGCTCTCAAGAAAAAAATGAGGAATTAGCAGACAAAGCTCCAATGCATATTGTTGTTTTAGATATGGTTATTAAACACTTGCCAAATCCTCTAGAGGCTCAAGCTTACAGAATAGAAAGAATTTGGGAGGGTGATGTTAACTCAGAAATCGGTAAACAATTAGTTAACTGCGATCCAAATGGAAAATTAGCTGCAGTTATAACTAAAATTACTTCTGATCCGCATGCTGGCATGATATCAACTTCAAGAATTTTTTCTGGTAAATTAACTAAAGGACAGAATATACATTTTGTTGATACTGGAAGAACTGCAAAAACTCAACAAGTTACAACATTTATTGCTTTAAGAAGGATACCAGTTGAGTATGCGCTTGCAGGAAATGTTGTTGGTATAGTTGGTTTATCAGAAGCTGCTGTTGGTCAAACAATAACTGAACCAGATTTTTCATTAGAAACTTTTAAAGCTATAAAACATATTTTTGAGCCAGTTGTTACAAAATCAATTGAACCTAAACATCCACAAGATTTACCCAAATTAATAGAAATCCTTAAAACATTAAGTAGAGAAGATACTACATTAAAAGTTAAAATAAATCCAGAAACTGGAGAAACTTTAGTTTCGGGTTTAGGTGAACTACATTTAGATGCAAAAGTTGAAAGGAAAATTAAAGAAAAAGGAATAGAAATTATAGCTTCGCCACCCATTGTTGTTTATAGGGAAAGTATTTTTTCCAATTCTCCTGTTATAGAAGGAAAATCTCCAAACAAACATAATAAATTTTATATTTCTGTTGAACCTCTTCCAAAAGAGATTTACAAAGTAATGACAGAAGGAGAAATAAGAGATGGAGAAATAAAAGGAAAGAATCTGGAATTAAGAAAGAGATTACAGGAATTAGGAATGAGTAAATCAGATGCAAAAGATTTAATTTTAATTCATAATCACTGTATGTTTTTAGACTGTACAAAAGGTATTCAATATTTAAATGAAGCTATGGAAAATATAAAGGCTGCATTTATAAAAGTTATGGATGGAGGCCCTTTAGCACAAGAACCTTGTGCAGCTGTTATTGTTAGGTTGCATGATGCTGAATTGCATGAAGATGCTGTTCACAGAGGACCAGCACAGATTATGCCATCCATTCGTCGTCCAATTAATCAAGGCATGTTAAAAGCAGGTACTAGTTTTCTAGAACCCAGACAAATAATCAGGATAGATACTCCACAGGATTATATAGGAAATGTGACTGCTGAAGTTGGGAACAGGAGAGGAGAAATTCTAAATGTTGAACAAGAAGAATACACAGCAATTGTTACAGCCAAAGTTCCTGTTGCTGAAATGTTTGGTTTTGAAGGTGCTTTGAAGTCTGCTACAGGCGGTAAAGGCTTTCAATCTTTAATGGATGTTATGTTCGAGAAAATACCAAATGACCTAAGAGACCAGGTTGCTTTAAAAATTAGAGAAAGAAAAGGAATGCCTAAAGAAATTCCTAAATCTGAAATCTAAATCATAAACCTTTAAATAATTATATTTTTAATAAGCTAAAAGGTGATTTTATGGCAGAAAAACCACACTTGAACTTAGTGACTATTGGTCACGTAGATCATGGAAAATCTACTTTAATTGGTAGAATGCTATATGATACTGGTAATTTAAGAGAAGAAGATTTAAGAAAACTAAAAGAATTAGCAAAAGAATTAAAAAAAGAAACCTTTGAGTTTGCTTTTGTAATGGATAAATTAAAAGAAGAAAGAGAAAGAGGAGTTACAATAGATGTAATGCACAAGAGATTTGATACAGCAAAATATTATTTCACAGTTATTGACGCACCAGGTCACAGAGACTTTGTTAAAAACATGATAACAGGTGCTTCTCAAGCAGATGCTGCCTTGTTAGTTGTTTCAGCAAAGCAAGGAGAATTTGAGGCAGGTGTTGGAGCAACTGGGCAAACAAGAGAGCACGTGTTCTTAATAAAGGTTTTAGGTGTAAAACAAATCGTAGTTGCAGTAAACAAAATGGATACTGTTGATTACAACCAAGAAAGATACAATAAAGTTAAAGAGGAAACAGAAAAACTTTTGAGAACTGTTGGTTATGATACAAGCAAAATGTTATTTGTTCCAACTTCAGCTTGGGAAGGATATAATGTTGCAAAAAAACCAGAAAAAGCAACATGGTATAAGGGACCAACATTATATGAAGCGCTTGATACATTTATTGTACCAGAAAAACCAGTTGAAAAACCTTTAAGACTTCCAATTCAAGATGTTTATACAATAACTGGAATTGGAACAGTTCCTGTTGGAAGAGTAGAAACAGGTGTTTTGAAAACAGGAGACAATTTAATATTTATGCCAGGTGGTGTAAAAGGCGAGGTAAAATCAATAGAGATGCACCATGAACAAATTCCAGAAGCAAAGCCAGGAGACAATGTTGGCTTCAGTGTTAGAGGTATAAGCAAGGCTGATGTAAAAAGAGGAGATGTTGCAGGTTTAGAATCAAATCCTCCAACAGTTGCAAAAGAATTTACAGCACAAATAATTGTATTACATCATCCAAATGTTGTAACAAAGGGTTACACTCCAGTATTTCATTGTCACACAGCACAAGTAGCATGTAAAATAACAGAAATACCAAAGAAAATTGATCCAAAAACAGGAGCAGTAATTAAAGAAAATCCAGATTTTATAAAGACAGGAGATGCGGCAATTATAAAATGTGTCCCAAGTAAACCAATGGTTATTGAAAATTCAAAAGATTTTCCAGAGTTGGCAAGATTCGCAATTAGAGATATGGGTCAAACGGTTGCTGCAGGAGTTTGCTTAGAAGTTACTCCTGCCAAATAATTTTTTCTTTCTTAACTTCTTCTTTATTTTTTTCTTTTTAGTAAATTATTTAAAAACATACTTGAAACACCAAGTAATATATAAATTGAAAATTCTAAATTCTAAGTGTATGAATTGGAAAGAATTTTGGATTGGATTTATAGTTGGATTTATAATTTGTCTAGGATTTGGTATATTTATTCTAGCATATTATAGTGGGTGATGAAAAGTGAAAGATTTTATCAAAGGTTTTGTAATAGGTTTAGCTTTTGCTTGCTTAATAATTTTTTTATTAATTAGATTTTCTTATGAATATCATATGTCTAGGATATTTGCAAGTATACCTTCAGAAGAAAGGGCAAAAGTTAAATATTGTAGTATATTATTGAGAACTCGAAATGGTTGTAATATCCTCTATAATGTTTCAACTAATTCTATTTTTATAGAAGATTTTGATGCTAATAGAAATGGAGAATTAGATGATAAAGACACATTATTTGAATTATGTAAAAATTATTATGGTGCAATTAGTGATTGTGAATGTAAAAAAGTTTGTGGTTGTGATATTCAGTGTGATTAAATGACTTTTAAACAAGTCATGAATAGGCTATTTCTAAAAATCCGACTTAAAACATATATGCTTATGTTTTAAGTAAATTATTTAAATACTTTAACAAATACATAGTGAATATGCAAAAAGCAAGAATAAAACTAATGAGTGCAGATCCCAAGAAACTAGATGAGGTTTGTAATGAATTAAAAACAATAACTGATAGATTTGGCGTAGCCATGCGTGGGCCTATACCATTACCAACAAAAAAATTAAAAGTTGTTACAATGAAAACTCCTTGTGGAGATGGAACAGGTCATGGAAATGCTACTTGGGATAGATGGGAAATGAGGATTCATAAAAGAGTTATTGATGTTTCTGCTGATGAGAGAACATTAAGACAAATAATGAGAATAACTATTCCTGATGGAGTTTCTATAGGTATTCAATTAAGAGATTAATTATTTTCTAGATATTTAATGGAATTTTTTTAAATATAAAAACTCTTTTAATAAATATTCTTTATGCCGAGATCGCATAACATGGTAGTGCGCTAGCTTGGAGAGCTAGTGGTCGAAAGGCCATGGGGGTTCAAATCCCTCTCTCGGCGCAATTTATTTATTTTAATTAATAATAATCTATTAGGTGAAAAAGATGTGTGGTTGCGGATCAAAGAAGAAAAAGAAGAAAAAATAACTTTAAATAATTCTTTTTCTCATCTTTCTTATGTTTGAGAAAACAGCAATGGTAATTGTAGCTAATACTTTACCTTCTTTAGAACAAATAGGTGGGATAGCATTAGGAATAGCTCTAGGCTTAGATCCAATTTATACATTATTGATATCATTATTAGTTAATTGTCTTTTATTTTTTCCAGTATTTTTTGGATTAAAATTATTTTACAAA
>JABAOC010001534.1_pt2 | contig 60551 bp, 59 predicted proteins | sample 7062161 | NCBI WGS metagenome assembly JABAOC01 (sample SAMN14538625, study PRJNA623070) | marine sediment metagenome | biome: marine biome [ENVO:00000428]; feature: marine pelagic biome [ENVO:01000023]; material: deep marine sediment [ENVO:00002113] | place: India: Gulf of Khambhat ... | reverse complement strand
AATAAAGCCCCCGGGGCTCATTCGCCTCTGGGGGCTTTAGCAAACTTACTCCTGCGCGAGCCATTTCAGGGTTGGTCTTCGGCTAACGAGGGCCAACCCTTTTTGAAAATTATCTGCGTTTTATGTAGGGGCTTAATTTATTGAGTCCGACGACAACGGGTTCCAGTAGGTCGGAAACCCTAAAAGAGAAAATGATACTTTTTCCGATAAGAAAAAACGACTCTTGACACTTATGAACGGGTCATATAGAATATGTTTTGCCTAATAAGAATTAATGAAAAAAAGGACAAGGAGGTCGCAATGAAAGAGAAAGTGGAAGCTGCCTTGAATAAGATAAGGCCGTCTCTTCAGGCAGACGGGGGAGATGTAGAATTAGTGGAGGTCACTTCTGACGGAGTAGTCAAAGTAAGATTGACCGGCGCCTGTCGGGGATGCCCCTTGAGCGAGATGACCCTGAAGACGGGCGTAGAAAAGATAATAAAACAAGAAGTGCCCGAAGTAAAAGAGGTTATCGCTTTATAAAAAATAGACGGTACAGGAAGGGGAATAGAAAATGGGCGATAAGAAAAAAATAGTTATCGATCCGAAAAAATGTAGGCTGAGTCGCGCCTGCATCAAGGTCTGCCCGGAAAAGGCAATCTACATCAAAGACGGCAAAGCGGTTATCGATTATGATAAATGCACCCTGGACGGGATTTGCATTCCTGCCTGCCCTAAAGGAGCAATAAAGGCAGTAGAAGAGAGTAAAGAGAAAGATTAATGGCACAGCTAATCAGAAGTCCTCTGGAAGAGAGACTTAAGGCCGGGCACGGAGAGGAGTGGCATACAACAAAAGGAAGGATTATAAGAGACGTAGTATACGCCATTGATACGGGTCTGGTTACCACGGTCTCCTTTATTGCCGGGATTTCGGTTTCTCTGGTGATAAGGAACAGGGTAATCTTAGCGGGGCTAGTGGAGATAGTAGCCGGGACGCCAGCAATATTTTTCGGCTCTTATATATCCACAAAAGCGCAGAAACATTTCTTTGAGAACCAGATTGAGCGAGAAAGAAAAGAGATAGAAGAGGACCCACAAAAAGAAACCCAGGAGATAAGAGATATTTTCAATGGTATGGGCTTTACTGAAGAAGAACAGGAAGTCGCTGTAAAACGGATTACTGCTGATAAACAAAGATGGCTTGAATTTATGGTTCAGGAAGAAATCGGCATAAGTCCGGGATTGATCGATAATCCTTTTGAAATAGGACTTATCTCTGCGGGATCGTTTCTCCTGGGCGCATTTCCCGCGATTCTTCCATTTTTTCTTTTTAATAGTGTAAGTAAGGCCTTAGTTATTTCTGCAGTGTCGGTTCTGGGGTTTCTTTTTATTTTGGGAGCAATTAAGACCAAAGTTACAAAAGTTAATTGGCTGGTGAGTGGATTGGAGACATTGTTGATAGGTGCTATATCCTGCGGCGCAGGTTTCCTTTTGGGAAGGATTGCTGCCGGATATTTTCACTGAGTACGTGGAAGTTTTTTGTCATTGCTTTTTATGGGGCACAAAAGTTATTTTGGAAAACAGGAGGCGAAAATGGCTAAAGTAGCAGTTCTTGTGGAAGATAATTATCAGGTTCTGGAAGTCTGGTATCCCTATCTCCGCCTGCGGGAAGAAGGAATAGAGACTCTGCTCGTGGGAACAGGCAGGAGGAAGGAGTATAGGAGTAAGGAAGGTTACCCGGCATTAGAAGAACTCCCTGTAGAGAAGGCAAGGGTGGCCGATTTTTCCGGAGTAGTTATTCCCGGAGGATATGCTCCTGACGTTTTGAGAAGGTACAAAGAAATAAACAAATTTGTAAGAGAAATGTATGAGAAGAATAAGATAGTTGCTGCTATCTGTCACGGAGGCTGGGTCCTGGTATCGGCGGGGATAGTGAAAGGTAAGAAGGTGACCGGTTTTTTTGCCATAAAGGATGACCTGGTAAATGCCGGGGGAAAGTTTATCGATAAGGAAGTGGTTGTGGATGGGAATCTCGTTACTTCTCGCAAGCCTTACGATTTGCCACCATTTTGCAGAGAGATACTGAGAAAAATAAAAAAATCAAAGGAGAGTAAATGAAGCCGGATAATAACAAAAAATTTGTCTGCTACGACTGTTTCAGACTCAAAGCCTGTAAAGAGCCGATAACGTCCTGGATATTCTTTTTTCTCGCGCTTATTGCCGTAATTGCCATAAGGGCGGTGAACGTGGTTTTGGATTTCAGTCCTTTACTGGCAAAAATTTTCTGGTATACGGGAGTAGGGGGATTCTTTTTCTATTTTATGTACAAGTTCAGATACGATAGTATCCTGCATAGAGAATTAGGCAGGACCAAACTTGTGGATAGACTCCTTTCCCAAGATAAACTCTCTGAGCACGACTACAATGTCCTGGGGACTATCCTCTGTAAATTAACCTCGAAGAAAGATAAAATCAATTATTTCTTCATATTCTTTTTTTCCGGGTTAGCCCTCGCTTTGGCAATATATACAGATTTTTTTAAGGGGTGAGCGAGAAAAGAAAAATGGCCGATTTAAGACCAAAGATTTCTATCATTGGCTGCGGGAATGTGGGTATGCGCTATGCCTACGCTTTAATAATGAAAGGCGGGGTGCGCCAACTTGTCCTTGTAGATCCTGATAAGAAAAGGCTTGAAGGAGAAGTTATGGACCTTTCCCATGGCGCTCCTTATATCTCGCCCGTGGAGATAATTGCGGGGGATTATTCCCTGATAGAAAATTCGGATTTAGTAGTAATCACTGCCGGAAAAAAAGGTAAACCGGGCCAGACCCGCCTTGACCTGGCAAAAGATAATGTGGAACTTTACAGAAAAATAATTCCGGAAATTGTAAAATACGCCTCCTCTGCCATCTTTCTAATCGTCAGTAACCCCGTGGATGTCCTTTCTTACGCTGCGTATAAATTTTCTTCAAAACCTAAAGAAAAAGTGATCGGTTCAGGAACAGTTCTGGATACAGCGAGATTTAGATTTCTTTTAAGCAAGCACTGCAACGTTGACCCGCGAAATATCCATGCCTATATCCTGGGCGAACACGGAGATAGCGAGTTTCCCGTATGGAGCAGGGCAATGATTGGCGGGGTCCTGTTTAAGGACTACTGTTACATCTGCAAAAGAGGTGCTACCTGCCAGCGCGATGAAGAACTGGGAAGGATCTTTGCTGAAGTGAGAGATTCGGCATATGAAATAGTGGAACGAAAACAAGAGACGTCTTACGGCATAGGGCTGGCCCTGGTAAGAATAACCCAGGCAATAATGAACGATGAGAACGCTATTTTACCCGTTTCTTCTTTAGTTGAGGATTACCTGGGGATAAACGACGTGTACTTAAGTCTTCCCGCTGTTGTCAATAGAGAGGGCGTAAGAGAAGTGTTGAAGATTGAACTTAATGTACAAGAACAAAGAGAACTTAAGAAGTCCGCAGAAGTGATAAGAAAAGCGATAAAGGAATCGCGTCTGTAATCTCCTTTATCGTACCCTGGCCGCTGGGATAAAGTATGAAGATATGCAGGGACCCGCTGTGACGTAAGAAAAAGGAGGGAATTGTGGAAGAAAAAAAAGCACTATTAGTAGTAGATGTCCAGAATGATTTCTGTCCCGGCGGGGCCCTAACTGTGCCCCAGGGCGATAAGATAGTTCCCGTCCTGAATAAATATATGATGATTTTCTCCCGGAAAAAGTGGCCGATTTTTGCCTCGCGGGATTGGCATCCCCCAAAGAGTAAGCATTTTAAAAAGTTTGGTGGCCCCTGGCCAGAGCACTGCATACAGAATACCCGGGGAGCCAGGCTCCATCCATATTTAAGATTGCCCAGGGAGACAATACTCCTTTCCAAAGGAATGGACCCCGATAAAGATAGCTATTCCGCTTTCCAGGCAGTCGATTCCAGGAGAACCGGATTTTTTGAACTGTTAAAGAGTTCCGGGATAAAGGAACTTCTTATTGGCGGTCTGGCTACCGATTATTGCGTTAAATCTTCGGTTCTGGATGCCCTGAAATTTGGTTTTAAAGTCAAATTATTGATAGATGCTATCAAGGGGGTTAACGTAAAGCCGGAAGATTCGGAGAAGGCTATAGAAGAAATGGTCCGCGGCGGCGCGGAAAAAATGACTCTGGAAGAGTTATCTAATTAAGGGGGTGGAAATGACGAAGAAGAAATTGCCGAAAATACTTGAGGAGCTCTGTATCGGGTGTGGTCACTGCGTTCTGGCCTGCCATCTGGGAGTATTGAAACTGGAGAACAAGAAATCGAAGGTAGTTAATCCCCGGGCCTGCGATAGCGAAGGAAGATGCATCGCTGCTTGTCCCCAGAAGGCAATACCACATTTAGAAGAAAAAGAATATTGAAAAGGAGAAAAAGATATGAACGTATATCGCTGTAGGATTTGCGGAGAGGTTTATATAGGAGAGGAGAAGCCTAAGAGTTGTCCTTTTTGTGGAGCTCACGAGAATTATTTTGCCCTGGCAAAAGAGTGGAAATTGCTGCAGAGTGAATCTTTATCAGAGATAAGTAAGGATAATTTGAGAAAAGCATTAGAGCTGGAGATAGATAATACGAATTTTTACAAAGCGGTATCTGAAAGGAGCAAAGACGTTTATGTTTCCAGTATGTTTAAAGGTCTATCAAAAGTGGAAAGAGAACACGCCTCGGCGATATGCAAGCATCTGAAAATAGAGAAACCGGATGCAAAAGTAGGGCTGAATAAAGTAGTCGATTCCGACAGGGCAAACATAGAAGAGGCAAACAGGAGAGAGAAAAGGGCGGTTAGATTCTACATAGAAGCGAGAAATCAAGCCCCGGAAGAAGAAATAAAGAAATTCTTTAAGGCTTTGACGGAGGTAGAGTCAGACCACATAATGCTCACCGGAGAGAGATAATGATTAAACTGGAAACAGAAGTATCGGAAATAATACAGAGAACTCATAATGTAAAAAGCTTCCGCTTCAAAATAGAAAAAGAGGTGGATTTTAAAGCGGGGCAGTTCTTTTTTGTTACCATAAGAATTGATGGGGCAGAAAGGACGAAACATTTTTCTTTTTCCAATTCTCCTACGGAGAAAGGCTACGTGGAGTTTACCAAGAGAATAACCGGTAGCGAATTTTCCCGGGCCCTGGAAAGATTGAAGGCCGGGGATTGGGCGAGATTAAAGATGGCTTACGGTTCTTTTACCCTGGGAGGAGAATATGAGAAGATAGCCTTTCTTTCGGGAGGCATAGGTATAACTCCTATAAGGTCGATATGTAAGTTTGCTACGGATTTAATGTTGCCTACAGATATGGTTTTGCTGTATGGTAATGACAGAGAAGAAGATATTATATTCCGGCAGGATTTAGACAATATGCTATCGGTAAATAATAATCTGCGCATTGTTTATACGTTAACCTCATCGGACATAAATAGAAAAATCTGGAAAGGAAAAACAGGTTATATAAATGATGCTATGATAAAAGAAGAGATACCGGATTATAAAGAAAGAACCTTCTATATCTGCGGACCTCCCCGGATGGTAGAAAGCTTGATAAATATTTTGAAAGATAATTTGGGCGTGCAACAAGATAAGATCAGAACAGAAAATTTCACGGGATATTAAAGGTGAGTAAGATGGCTAAAGACCCTGTTTGCGGAATGGAAGTCAATCCTCAAGATGCGATCAAATTGGAAAAGGATGGGAAATTTTTCTATTTTTGCAGTGAGCACTGTAAGAATACATTTTTAGGCAAAACTGCTCTTCACGTGCACCACGAAAAAGCTACGCATGCCGCTCATCACGCTCATATGGTGAAGGATTTCCAAAGAAGGTTCTGGATTTCTTTAATTGCTACTATTCCCGTTTTGATTCTCTCTCCTATGATTCAGTCTCTATTGAAATTCTCACTGGAATTTCCCGGCGACAGATTCATTCTCTTTGGTATTTCCACATTTGTCTATTTTTATGGGGGCAAGCCATTTCTTAAAGGTATCTTTGACGAGTTTAGAAAAAAACAACCGGGTATGATGACGCTTATTTCTCTGGCTATTACCGCCGCTTATGCTTACAGTTCGGCCGTTGTTTTTGGCATCAGAGGAAAGTTTTTCTTCTGGGAGTTAGTTACTCTTATTGACATTATGCTTTTAGGCCACTGGATTGAGATGCGCTCAGTGATGGGCGCCTCTCGCGCCCTGGAAGAGTTAGCCAGACTTATGCCTTCTCAGGCTCATCTGGTTCTAAGCGATGGTTCGGTAAAAGATATCGAGCTTGCGGAGTTGAAGAAAAGCGATAGAGTTCTGGTCAAACCGGGAGAAAAAGTCCCTGCCGATGGCCGAGTAGTTGACGGAGATTCAGAGATAAACGAGGCTATGATTACCGGCGAGTCGAAGCCGGTCGGTAAGAAACCGGGTAACAGTGTAATCGGTGGCTCTATAAACGGAGGCGGCTCTCTGACCATACAAGTAGAAAAGACCGGGAAAGATTCCTATATATCCCAGGTCATTGAACTTGTCAGGACGGCCAGTGAAAGTAAATCGAGAGCCCAGAGCTTTGCCGATAAGGCTGCTTTCTGGCTTACGCTTATCGCTATAACAGCGGGCACGGTTACGCTCATAGCCTGGATTATTCTGGGCAAGGAGTTTGTGTTCGCCCTGGAGCGCATGGTAACGGTTATGGTTATTACCTGCCCGCATGCTTTAGGTTTAGCTATTCCTCTGGTTATCGCAGTTATTACGGCGCTATCTGCCAAGAATGGTCTATTGATAAGGAACCGAACCGCTTTTGAGAGCGCTCGCAATTTGCATACGATTGTATTTGATAAGACGGGAACACTCACCAAAGGGGAGTTTGGCGTATCGGACATAATCAGTTTAGGGGATTGGAGCGAGGACGATTTATTGCGCAAGGTGGCATCCATAGAGACAAATTCCGAACATACTATAGCAAAAGGGATAGTCAAGAAAGCCAAAGACAAAAATCTGAAGCTGAGCAAGGCGGAAAAATTTGCAGCCATTGCGGGAAAAGGAGCAAAAGCAGAAGTTGAGAGAGAAGAGATTCTTGTGGGGAACAAAGGGATATTCGATGCAGCCGGGGCGAAATCATCGGAAGCAGAAAAGAGAATGGAAGAGATTGCTCAGCAGGGCAAGACGGCAGTCTTTGTCATTTCCGGCAAGAAAATTCAAGGGATCATCGGCCTTTCTGACATTATCCGGGATGAATCCAAAGAGGCCACGGCGAAGCTTAAAAAACTCGGCCTGGAAATAGCGATGATTACCGGCGACAATAATGCTACAGCCGGGTATGTGGCTGACGAACTGGGGCTGGATACTTATTTTGCTGAAGTTCTGCCCGATAAAAAATCGGAAAAAATAAAACAACTGCAGATGCAGGGTAAGAAAGTGGCAATGGTGGGAGATGGGGTCAATGATGCGCCGGCCCTGGCTCAGGCTGATGTGGGCATAGCCATAGGGGCGGGCACTGATGTTGCGGTGGAGACGGCTGACGTTATACTGGTAAAAAATGACCCGAGAAACGTCGGCGATGTTATTGGTCTTTCTCTTGCCACGCAGCGAAAGATGGTGCAGAATCTGGCCTGGGCTACGGGATACAATGTTTTTGCCATTCCCCTGGCTGCCGGGTTACTCTACAAATATGGTATAATCTTACCACCGGCAGTAGGCGCCCTGGTAATGTCCCTAAGCACAATAATTGTTGCTATAAATGCCAGATTGATTTCTTACAAAAGGGTATGAAATACGTAGAGTTTATTATTTTTGATCTGGATGGCACGCTGGTCGACTCAAAAGAGGATATGGCCAGGGGTGTTAATTTTACTTTGAAGAAAATCGGGCTGGGAGAAAAAAGCACATCACAGATAAGTTCCCATATAGGTAAAGGGATAGAGGATTTGATAAGAGGCTCTTTGGGTAACAAACAGGAAGCTCTTCTTGATAGAGCCCTGTCCATATTCATAGAATATTACAGAAAACATTCTACGGATAATACTGTTCTCTATCCCCACGTGAAGGAAATTCTGGAATATTTTAGGGATAAAAGAAAGACAATCGTTACTAATAGAAATTATGAATTCGCTCTGATGGCGCTAAATAAGTTAGGGATACGCGATTATTTTGAAAATATTGTGGGCGGAGATGATACCTGTTGTATGAAACCTTCTTCCTGCCCTTTGGATAGGTCGATGGGGAGGTTTAATGCAGATAAAGAGAAAGCCATAATAGTCGGTGATATGGATATAGATATATTAGCGGGCAGGAGAGCGGGCATAACTACCTGTGGCGTTACTTATGGAATCGGCAGGAAGGAAGATATAATCAAAGCAAAACCGGATTTCATTATAGACGACATAATCGATTTAAAGAATATAGTACATTAAGATAAATGTAAAAAATTCCTCTGCCCCCGGGTGAGAGATTAAGTGAGGGGGTTCTCTGCAAAAGAGAGACGATAGGAGGTGGCCTATGCCAGTAGAAAACGTGGGAGAAGAGTACAGATGCAACGTATGCGGTAACGAAGTCTCGGTAACGAAAGTAGGCGGCGGCGAACTTGTCTGTTGCGGACAACCTATGGAAAAGATAGAAGGCTGACAGGTGAGAGTATTAGGGATAAACGGCAGTCCCAGAATAGGCGGGAATACGGATATCCTCCTGGATAAGGCCCTGGAGGGAGCGGGAAGTAAAGGAGCAAAGACAGAAAAGGTTGTCTTAAATAAGCTTAAATTTTCTCCCTGTCAGGAGTGCGAAGACTTAAGGGATGATGGCTCCTGCATAATAGAAGATGATATGCAGCCTCTCTACAGGAAAATAAAAGAGGCAGACAGGATAATACTGGCCTCACCCATATTCTTTGGTAGCCTCAGCGCCCAGACGAAGATGATGATAGACCGCTTTCAGTGCGCCTGGAGGGCAAAATACATATTAAAAATCGATACTTTTAAGAGAAAGAAAATAGGAGGCTTCATTTCTGTAGAGGGAAGTGGCAGGAAAGATTTTTTTGACAATGCCAGATCGATCGTCAAGAATCTATTTGCCACGATAAACGCAAGTTACAAAGAAGAGCTTTTCTGTTCCCAGGTTAACGAGAAAGGAGACATATTGAAATATCCGGAAGTTTTGAAAAAAGCATTTGAATTGGGAGAAAGAATTGCTCTGGGCTAAACTAATTTTGGGAAAGGAGGGAGTCGCGTGGTAAACATATTTTCCGGAAGCGAGATAGTGGAACTGGGCATCCAGATTGAGAAGAACGGCAGAGATTTCTACAATACATTGGTGGAGAGAGCAAAGAATCAGAAGGCTAAAGAGAAGTTCGAGTATCTGGCAGGCGAAGAAGAGAAGCACATAGCTGTTTTTCAGAAGATATTGGATTCGGTACATAAATATGAACCGCCGGAGTCCTACCCGGGAGAATATTTTGCGTATATGAATGCCCTAGCCAGGGATTACGTATTCACCCAGAAAGATAAGGGCAGAGAGATAGCCAGGAATATAAAGGGAGATGAACAGGCTATCGAAGTGGGAATAAGATTTGAGAAAGATTCGATTATTTTTTATGGAGGAATGAAAAGGGTAGTACCGGGATATGACCATAAAATAGTGGATAAGCTAATCGCCGAGGAGCAAGACCATCTGAGACAGCTGTCCGAGCTAAAGGGAAACTTTTAGTTTAACGGAGGTGACTATGGCGGATAAGAAAGTTAAAATCTACAGCACCCCTACCTGTCCATTTTGCATGATGGCCAAGAAGTTTCTAAAAGAGAACAATGTTGATTTTGAGGATATCGATGTTTCCTCTGACCAGGCAAAAGCTGAGGAGTTGGTTCGGAAATCAGGACAGATGGCCGTACCGGTAATAGACATTGAAGGCGAAATTATAGTGGGATTTGACAGGGAAAAGATAAAAAAAGCACTGGGGTTATGACCCCGTTAGAGATCGTGCCAAAGTGTTTTATATTTACATAATAAGAAGTAAAAAAGACGGTAAATGGTATACGGGGTTCACGAGAGATTTGAGGAAACGCTTCAATCAACATAATAAGGATAGAGTGTTTTCGACAAAAAGCAGAGGTCCGTTTGAATTGATATACTACGAAGCGTGTCTCAATGAACGAGATGCCAAGGCCAGAGAAAACTATTTAAAGTCAGGGATGGGGAAACGTTATCTTAAGAATCGATTGAAGCGTTTTCTATCTCTAACGGGGTTATGATGTTCGATTTAATTATTGTTGGAGGAGGTCCGGCAGGGATAACAGCCAGCGTCTACGCCGCGCGCAAGAAAATGGATCTTCTGGTTATTACCAGGGATATCGGCGGACAGGCAGCGTGGAGCGGAGATATACAAAATTACACCGGCTATCAATTCATTACCGGGGCCGAATTGGCAGGAAAGTTTGAAGAACATATGCGAAAATATGGAATTGAATTGAAAGAAAACGAACAAGTAGTAGAAATAAAGAAAAAGAATGAAGTAATCCAGGTTAAGACCGATAAAGGGACCTACGAAGGGAAAACAGCGATAGTCGCTTCTGGCAAAAGGTCGAGAGAACTGGGCGTGCCCGGGGAGAAAGAATTCAAGAACAGAGGGCTCACTTACTGTGCTACTTGCGACGGACCTCTATTTGCGGGAAAGGACGTGGCGGTGGTGGGAGGAGGAAACTCTGCTCTGGACGCAACCCTGCAATTGATGCGGATAGCCAAACGTATCTATCTTATAGATATCGCTGCCGACCTAACGGGAGATCCAGTAATGAGAGACAAAGTCCGTGAAAGTAACAAAGTAGATATCCTGAATAGTACCCGGGTAAGTGCTGTTCTGGGAGAAAAGATGGTCAGCGGAATTAAGATAAGAAGAGAGGATAAAGAAGAGATTCTGCCTTTGGAGGGAGTCTTTGTGGAAATCGGCCTTATTCCCAATTCCGAGTTCGCTAAAGAATTAGAAAAGAACGAACGGGGTGAAATCAAGGTAAACTGCTACAACGAGACCAATATTCCGGGCATCTTTGCTGCCGGTGACGTTACTGACGTGCCGGAAAAACAGATTATAATAGCGGCGGGAGAAGGGGCTAAAGCAGCGCTCAGCGCTTTCCGATACCTGGCGCAACATTAACAGAAAAGGGGTCAGAGTCATTTTTCTGCTGCTTTAATAAAAGTATAAAGGGGTAATAAGAATGAAAGATAAAGTCAATACAGCCCTGGTGCAAATGGAAGTAGTGAGTCTGGAGCCGGAGAAGAACGCTTCCCGAATGAAGAAATTTATCGAAGATATTTTCGATAAAAGTAAAGTGGGGCTTATACTTTTTCCGGAACTGGCCAACACGGGTTATGTCCGGAGCATGGATCAGGATTTCGGAAGGGAGTTTTTGAAGTGTGCGGAAGCGATTCCCGGATATACCACCAATATTCTCGCCAGGCTGGCCAGAAAACATAAAACTCATATTGTGGTGGGATTAGCCGAGCTTCATCCGCAAATACCGGGCACCGTATACAACTCGTCGGTTCTGATCGGGCCGAAGGGAGAGGTGCTGGGCGTCCATCACAAATTACATATTCCCGACGAGGAAAAACATTACTTCTATCCGGGCAGTACGTTGGAAGTCTATCGCACAGAGATTGGCACGCTCGGAATGAGCGTCTGCTGGGATAACCTGTTTCCCGAACTGACGCGGATACTGGCTCTTAAGGGTATGGAAATCCTCTGCTCCAATTATTCCTGGGGAAAACCAACCTCTCCCCATAAGAGAGTGACCTATATACCCACTCGCTTCCGCTGCTTCTCTATGATGCATGCAATATCGAACAGAATCTACGCCATGGCCTGCAATCCCGTGGGTAAATATGACGGACACGATTTCGACGGGCATAGCGCTATAGCCGGACCCGACGGAAAGATTCTTGCCTATGCACAGAAGGAAGGAGAAGAAGAGGTTCTTTTTGCCGAGTTCAGTAACGACCATCTACTGGAAATGAGAGCCATCTCTCCCATCTTCAGGGACCGCCGACCGGAACTGTATGGCATACTCAGCGAGCCTTTCTAAAAAACGACTGCCCAAAGACCCGCCGCATCTTCCTGAAAGAAGCATATTCCATTTCAGAAAAATATTGCCAACCGGTAACAAAGATGTTATAATGATTCGAGTTTGAGCGCGTTTTTCTTCATTCTGCCCTTGGCGCAGAAGGAGATTAGTTATGTTCCTGGTAAAGCTTGTGGGTATGATTTTAGCGGCTGTGGGGATCGTTTTTCTATTAAGTCCAAAGAGGATGAGACAGTGGATGGTCTTCTGTGAAAAAGGGGTAAGGCCCTATATGATGGGTGTTCTCAGGATTCTCGTTGGCGTTGTCTTCCTGGTGGCCGCTCCCCGGAGCAGGGTAGTTTGGGTTATAGTTACGATTGGCATACTGGCTCTCTTAGGGGGCATTACGATTTTTCTACTCGGACGGGAGAGATTCAAAAGTATGCTCCGGTGGTCTGAGGCAAGGCCGCTTCCGGTTCTCCGTCTTATTGCGCTTCTCGCCGTAGCCATTGGCGTTTTGATTCTTTATTCTATATAGCACCAGAAGTCTCTGAAATTTATGCTCCGTTTATTAACCTGAACTTCCTCTTAAATCTAATTGAAAATTATGTTATAATAACCGTATAGTAGTTTAGGGACAAGAGTGGAAATCAATAGGAGAAGGTTATGACAGGCGCATTAGTTCTGGAGGACGGCAGCTATTTTGAGGGCATCTCCATAGGGAAAGCCGGCCAGAGAATAGGAGAGGTTGTTTTAAATACATCTGTTGTGGGATACCAGGAGATTATGACCGACCCGGCAAATGCGGGTAAGATTCTGGTTTTCACCTATCCCCTGATAGGCAACTACGGTGTAGCCAGGAAATTTTCTGAATCCAAAAAATGCTGGATAGAAGCATTGGTCATAAAAGAGGAAAGTAAAATCTATTCCAACTGGCAGGCAGAGGACAGTTTTAATAATTTTGTTAAGAAGGAACAGCTGGTTGCCATAAGCGAGGTGGATACAAGGACACTTGCTGTCAGAATCAGAGATTATGGAGAGATGCTGGGGATAGTCTCCACCCCGCTTGCTGGCAAGGAGACAAAGATTGGCCAGTTAGTTAAGAAGATAAAAAATTATAAGAAAATTATGAAAAAGGATTTCATAAGGAATATCTCCGTAAAAAAGATTACAGAAATAAAGGGCAAATCTTCCGGACCGAAGATAGCTATATTGGATTTGGGAATGTTGAATAGTTTTGTTGAACAATTAAAGACTCTGGGATGCAATCTTAAATTATTGCCTTATAATACAGACCAAGAGAAAATTCTGGGATTGCATTCTGATGGCTTGATTATTTCTAACGGGCCGGAAGAAGACGAGGCAATTCCTGGAATTGTAGAGGTAGTTAAGAAGCTGATCGGCAAAATTCCTATCCTCGGTATTTCTTCCGGACATGAGATTATCGCTCTTGCCCTGGGAGGTAGGATAAGGAAACTCAAAGTAGGTCATCGGGGCGTAAATTATCCGGTGAAGTCGCCTTCTTCATATAAAGGCGATATCACGGTACAAAACCATTCATTGGTTGTGGATGAGGAGTCAATAAAGAGTAGGGACGAGGTCAGAATTATCCTGCGCAATGTCAATGATGATTCGATTGAGGAGATGGAAAGCGGCCCGCTAAAGTTTATCTCCACCCAGTACTATCCGGTAAGTCCTGGATTTGATGAGGTAAATGAAGTATTCAAGAGATTTCTGGGGCTCATAAAATGAGGAACTTAACATGCCCAAGCGAAAAGATATAAATAAGATATTGATGATAGGCTCCGGCCCTATTGTTATTGGCCAGGCCTGTGAATTTGATTATTCCGGCTCTCAGGCCTGTAAGGCTTTAAGAGAAGAAGGTTACTTTACCATACTTGTAAATAGCAATCCCGCTACTATTATGACCGACCCGGGTATGGCAGATGTTACCTACGTTGAGCCACTCACCGTAGAGGCCTTAACGGAAATAATAAAAAAGGAAAGACCCGATGCTATTCTGCCCACATTGGGGGGGCAGACAGGTTTGAACCTGGCCTATTTTCTAATGAAAGAAGGCGTGCTGGAAAAGTATGGCGTAGAATCGATTGGAGCAAACGTTGAAACCATTTCCCGGGCCGAGGATAGAGAGCTATTTAAGAAGGCAATGCAAGAGATAGGCGTAGACGTTCCCAAAAGTGGAATTGCTACAAATCTGCAAGAAGGAATGAGGATTGGGTTAGGAATAGGGTTTCCCCTGATTCTGAGGCCCGCCTATTGTTTGGGAGGTAGCGGCGGTTCCACTGCTTATAACAAGGAAGAACTGGAAGAGTTCCTAATGAAGGGACTGGAGCTAAGCCCGGTGGGGCAAGTGTTGGTGGAACAATCTGTGTCAGGGTGGAAAGAGATAGAGTACGAAGTGATGAGAGACTGCGTGGACAATGTTATTATGATTACTTCCATGGAGAATGTTGACGCTATGGGTATACACACCGGGGATAGTATTGTGATTGCACCATCCCAGAGCCTGACAGGAGTAGAATACGCACAGTTTGTGAATCTATCCAAAAAGATTATAAGAAAGGTGGGCATAACCGGAGGAGGGGCAAACATTCAGTTTGCCCAGAATCCGGATAACGGAAATATTGTGATTATCGAAGTCAATCCCAGACTTTCCCGCAGTTCCGCTTTAGCTTCCAAAGCCACCGGTTTTCCCATTGCCCGGGTAGCTACCAAGCTGGCCGTGGGCTTAACTCTTCCCGAGGTTCTCAATCAGATTACGGGAAAGACAACTTCATTTTTTGAACCTACGGTGGACTATTGCGTATTTAAGATTTGTAGATTTACTTTTGAGAAATTTCCCCAGGTTCAAAGAGTCATAAATACATCCATGAAAGCAGTTGGCGAGGCAATGTCTATCGGCAGAAACTTTAAAGAAGCCCTCCAGAAGGGAATAAGGTCTACGGAGACCGGGAGATTCGGGTTGGGCTCGGATGGCAAAGACAGAATAAGCGATGAGGTATTGGAATCAGCCTCGGAAGATTTGATTGAAGGAGTGAAAGAAAGAATAAGAATTCCCAACGACGAGAGACTGTTTTTTATCAGATACGGCCTGGAGCTGGGACTGGCGGTTGATGAGATTTACGAGTTATCGAAAATTGATAAGTGGTTTATTGAGAACATGAAACAGATTGTGGAGCTGGAAAAGGAGATAAAGAAATATAAAGGCAACAATGCAAGAAGTAAAATTAGGCTCCCGCAGGAATTACTAAAGCAGGCGAAAAAGTACGGCTTCTCCGATATACAGCTCGCCTATCTTCTGAATTCCACGGAGAAAAAGGTAAGGTCTTATAGAAAAAAATGTAATATAAAGGCGGTATATAAATTAGTGGATACGTGCGCCGGCGAATTCAAAGCGGAGAAACCTTATTATTATTCTACGTATGAGAGCAAAAATGAAAGCCAGCCGTCGGGGAACAGGAAGGTTCTTATCCTGGGAGGCGGGCCTAATAGAATCGGGCAGGGCATAGAGTTTGACTACTGTTGTTGCCACGCATCGTACGCTCTGAAAGAAGAAGGCATTGAAAGCATTATGGTAAATTGCAATCCAGAGACTGTCTCCACAGATTATGATACTTCGGACAAATTATATTTTGAGCCTTTGAGCGTTGAGGACGTATTGAATATCGTGGATATCGAAAAACCGATGGGAATAATAGTTCAGTTCGGAGGGCAGACTCCCCTGAACATATCCGTACCCCTGGCCAGGGCGGGAGTGAAAATTTTGGGAACCAGTCCCGATTCCATAGACCGGGCAGAAGATAGAAAAAGGTTCCAGCAGATGCTTAAGAAATTGAAACTCATCCAGCCTGATAACGGTACGGCTACCTCATTGGAAGGAGCCAAGAAGATTGCCCACAGGATAGGATATCCGGTAGTGGTGAGGCCTTCCTATGTTCTCGGCGGCAGAGCAATGGAGATAGTCTATGATGAGGAAGGTTTAGGCAATTTTATGGAAAAAGCAGTGGAGGCATCTCCCGAACATCCCATTCTTATCGACAAATTCCTGGAAGATGCCATAGAAGTTGACGTGGACGCAATAGCCGACGGTAATAATTGCGTGATAGGCGGGATTATGGAGCACATTGAGATGGCGGGCATCCATTCCGGCGATAGTGCAATGGTTATTCCCCCTTATACTTTAGGAGAAGACATAATAGAACTCATAAAGAAAAATACTTACGCTTTGGCCAGGGAATTGAACGTCCAGGGAATTTTGAATATCCAGTACGCTGTCAAGAATAACGTGGTCTATGTCCTGGAGGTAAATCCCCGGGCGAGTAGAACGATTCCTTTTGTGAGCAAGGCCATAGGTGTTCCTCTGGCAAAGCTGGCAACCAAGATAATGCTGGGAAAGACCCTGGAGGATTTGGGATTCACCAGGGAAAAGGAGATCAATCACGTAGCGGTAAAAGAATCCGTATTTCCTTTCATAAGATTCCCCGGGGCAGACGCAATTCTCGGCCCGGAGATGAGATCTACGGGAGAGGTTATGGGAATAGATTCCACGTTTGGTGTAGCTTACGCGAAAAGCCAGATCGCAGCCGGACAGAAGTTGCCCAAAAAGGGGAACGTATTCATAAGCGTAAAGAACCAGGACAAAAGAAGTATTGTGTTCGTGGCCAAAAGACTCGCTGATTTGGGGTTCAAGATTATGGCCACTTCCGGCACGGCAGATACCCTCGTAAGAAACGATATAGAAGTAGAAATTCTGCCCAAACTTCAGGAAGGCAGACCCAACATTATCGATTTAATAAAAGACGACAAGGTGGACCTGATAATAAACACTCCTGCGGGGAAAGCAACCAAGGAGGATGAGGCGAAGATAAGGTCTCAGGCGATTCTTTACAGCGTACCTCTTATAACTACCGTGGCCGGCGCGCAGGCATCCGTTAACGGAATCGAAAATTTGATTAAAAGACCGGAGATGTCTGTAAAGTCATTGCAGGAATACCATAAAGAAATAGAATAATTACAAATTACAGATTACAGATTAGAATCAATCTGAAATTTGCAATCTGAAATAGAGGTATTTGATATGCCAACCTATAATTCTTTTGAAGATATACCAGTATGGAAGGGCGCTAAAGAATTGGCAATCCTGGTCTATGAAATTACCTCTGAAGATAAGTTTAGTAAAAATCATGGATTAAGAGATCAGATGCAAAGAGCCACCGTTTCAGTCTCCAGTAATATCGCTGAGGGTTTTGAGCGAGGGACGAAACAGGAGTTTATTCAATTTTTATATATTGCTCGAGGCTCTTGCGGGGAGTTACGTTCACAACTTTCTATTGCCAAAGAGATAGGCTATTTGGAGGATAAAGAATTTGAGAAATTATATAATGTATCCAAGAAAGTGTCTAAACAGATAAATGGATTTATTGAATACTTAAAAACTGCAAGTATCTTGGGACAAAAGTTTCACCGTAAGCGAAGGCAAGAGGCAAGACAATTTTTAGAGGAATTAGAAAAGATAAGAAAGAGATAGAATAATTACAAATTACAGATTACAGATTACAGATTACAGATTACAAATTACAGATTACAGATTACAGATTTCAAACCGACCAGTAGCGGAGCGAAAAATCTTCTCCCGGTACAAAAAAACTTATCGTGCCGTGCGAAGGCCATCTTTCCAGTTCCACGTCGTTACGCTCCAAAACGACTACAATCTCTATTGCCTGGTCGACTTTGGCTCTCAAATCGACGAAAGGTATACTCAATTCTATAATTTTCTTGCAGCTTACAGAAGTCAAATCTTTCAACTTTTGATAATTCTCCCTGTGCTCTACCTGGACTATATCAAAAAGAGAAAGAGCAAGATTTCCCTTCCGGACCATTTGAATTCTCGCCTGTTGGGGCGAATCCTTAAAGAAATTGATTTTTATTGTGAGGTCTTTTAAATTTTCATAGGACAGTTCCATATTCGCGTCGATGCGCAGATACAGATTGTTCAGGTCGAATCCATAGTAGAAACTCTTGACAATGTTTCCCCGACGATGCATCGGCCCTATCGTCTCGGAGACATCGTATTGTCCCGCGCCCTGCCATTCGAAATAATCGGTTACTTCACCGTCCAATATAGGGTTTATGAAATCAGCGGGTTCGCGTTTGGGGCAGGGCTTCTCAAGGCCGGAAATGGCAATGTGCAGCCAGTCCGGCACTCTTTCACCGAGGGAAGTATAAACGTTCATCAGGTGCTTTCGATAAAGATTATCGAAAGCAACATTATTGGCAGAGCGATGTTCGTCTCCGTACCACCAGTTCCAGTCGCTGCCTTCGGCAATATATATTCCCTCTTTGGCTTTCTGTATCTCCTGCGGCTGTTTTTCGGGGTGTCTTTTTTCGAAATGGGCCAACATTTTGCGCGTCCTGGCGAGATAATCCCAGGAGAGATTATCCTCCTCGTGTCCGATCCACACGCCAAAATTGCCGTTTATCCAGGAGCCGCTCCATAATCTGGGCAGGGAGACAGGCTGCGGGTAATTTTCTATGAATTTACCGATCGTTGTCGATTCTAATAACGGATCATCACTTAACGCTTGATAAAGTACTTTGAGAAAATCCCATCCATCGTTCTTATAATACTCCCAGCAGTTCTCTCCGTCGAGTATAATGGTCACCAGATGGGGCCCGGGGAAGTGGCTTACTCTCTTATGAATATTGTGAAGTTCCTCGGTAAAATGTCTCACTGCCTCATTAGGCGGGACCCTGGCATAGGTGAAACCAACCAGGTCGGATAGTTTCCTATTTCGGAAAACAATTCTCACCGAACTACTGTCCACGTTAAACCGATACGGTTTGTAGAGTATATCCGCCTTGTGGGCAGAATCGCCTATTGAAGATGCTAAAATATCCTCGTCAGTGGCAATCCAGTCTATGCCTGCACGGGAAATTAAAGGCACGATTGCTTCTGAAACCGCACCCTCGGCGGGCCACATTCCCTTTGGTCTTCGGCCGAAGAATTTTTCGTAACAGGCCACCGCCAGTTCAATCTGAGTCTTGGCATCTTCTTGGTGGCGAAACTCTTCTCTGGGCAGGGCGATTTCGGGAGTGGCCATCTTTGCCGCCTCAACGTCAACCAATAGAGGCAAGATGGGATGGTAGTAAGGAGTAACCGAAATTTCAATCTGTCCCTGTTCCTGTTTTTCTCTATACTTGCCGATGATTTTCTTCATAATTCCCAGTTGTTTATCTATGACCAATCTCTTGTCTTCCTCGGTGAATCCCTTCCCTTTCTTTTCCAATTCTCCCAGTTCGCGGTCCTGCCTTCTTATGTAAGGGTCAATCCAACATAAGTTGAAAAGCACCTGTAAATCCAAAAAGTCATACGTGCTGAACCTTCTCTGAATATCTTTTAGTTCTTTGCTGGCCACATACCTTCCCCTCTTGGACAGGAGATCCCAGTAACGGGGGAAAGGCTTAATCATATTTTCCCAGTTTGCCGTAAAAAAGTTCTGGAGAATAAAGACTCTCTCTTCCGGGGACAGTTTATTGGCCGGTTTCAAAGTGACGTCCAGATACTGGTCGGTTATATTGTTCTGGGCGTAATCGTTTATCTGGTCTATCAGGGAAGGAACAAGATTGAAATTTAGATGAATCTTGGGAAAATCGTCCAGGTAGGCCACCATATCATAGTAGTCCTTGATCGCGTGGAGCCTTACCCAGGGAAGGACAAATCTATTTTCCAGGAGGTCCTTATAATATGGCTGGTGCATATGCCATAAGAAGGAAATATGGAGAACATTATTTTGAGGCATTCTTACTTCTTTTTACTACTCTTCTTTTTGGCAGGCTTTTTGGCCTTTTCAGAGCCACCAAAATAGTAATGTACTACGAGCCGGCCATAGGCCGTGGCGAAAGCCGAAGCTGCGCTTTCATAATAGGCGCCGATTTCCGCTCCCAGACCCAGGTTGGGTAGCTGCATCATAAAATACTCTACTCCGGCAAAGGGTCCTATAGAAAAATTATCATCTGCGTTCTGTCTTAAATCTACGCCGACTTCTCCGCCCAAATATACGTTCAGACTCTTCTCATCCTGTACTTTATAGAGGGCTCTTCCTCCCAGAAGAAATTGGTTATTATCCGTCTCCAGATGAAAGCCGATAACCGGGTTCACGGCAAATTTATCCGTCAGCCAATACCTGAAGGACCAGCCATCCAGTGGTGAAAGAGCAGAAAAACCGACACCCAATCTATTTTTCAGACTAACTGCTTCTCCCTTAAGGGGCAAGCAGAAAAGAATACTTAATGTTACCAGACCGATTACTAATTTTTTCATTTTACCTCCTTTGATTTGGTACCTTCGTTTATCCACAAGGATAATCTTGTGGCCAGTACTAAAATTTTACCATCACCTCCCCCAGAACTTTATTCGCGCTATCCTCAGCAATCTTTCCCGCCATAAATATGCCATACACCAGGCGGAATGAAAGATTTTCTGAATAATAGTACTTAACGGAGATGTCTACCTCATCTCCGATGGAGCCCTTGGGACTATAAGAATTGTATATATAATAGTTGAGTCCGGTTTTCAATTCCGGCAGGGGAAATACAGCCAATCCCAATTTAAATAGTTTCAAGTTAGTAATTGCATAATCCGTATCTCCCTGCCTCACCACGCTTCTATTCTCTAAGTAATACTCCCCGTAATCTTCCTCGGACAGGTGAGCGTAGTCGGAAAAGAAATTTTCATCTTTTCCCGTAATCGGTGTTATTTCTCCGCTGCCCGCGAGATATTCACAGGCAAGCATGCCTTTACCAAATCGCGTATCGGCTTCAAAGTCTCCGCCTAATATATAAGCCACACCTTTATAATCCCTTCCTCCCCCCTTTCCCGATTGAAGTATTAGTCCACCCCGATAATCTACTTCCTTTCCCAGTCTTCCGTTGACATGGAAACCGAGAAAGTTCTTCTCCACACCGATAGTTCGATCTCTCTGCCAGAAACCAGAAACCTGAGGAGTAATCCTTTTCCACTTTCTCTTAACGAATAGTCCGTAAGCGTTATTCTCTTTCCAGTTATCAGGGCTAACCCCGCTGGCCTCTGTCGGTTTTAGCATGATTAGTTCGCAATCGACCTGCCAGGGCAGGATGCCCGATAATTTAATGGCATCGTAACCTGACGCGTTATCATCTACCAATAACCCGTCTCCGTATAACAGGGGCTGTCTTCCCAGAGCCAGGTACAACGGAAGGCCAAATAATTCATCAGCTTTTAAGTAGGCATTTTCAATCCAGGGCAACATGTTCCGGCGCGTTAATCCCTCGATGGTTACTGTGGAACTATCCACGCCCCAGAAGCCTCTCGATTGTACCTTTATCCCGATGGTAACTCCCTCTGCCAATACTCCTTCCATCAATAATCTCGTCCTCTGATAGACGTAACTCTCGTCTTCATTGCTTACCGGGACCATTCTTATCCTCACCTCTTCTCCCACTCTCACGCCGGCAAGACCAATCCGGGGAAGTATGTAAAGGATAAGAGTCATCAGAAGAACCGGTATAATTGTTCGTTTCACACACTCTCTCCTTGTTCGCAATGACGGTATATATTTTAGGATACCTTATAAGAAAAAGAGGAAAAAGTCAAGAAAAAACTTGAATTCTCCTCTCGGAAAAATCTAACTTATGTTGCATTCACGGCGCAGGCGACAACGCTTTTATTTTCGCCTCAGCCATATCTTGCCAGACCGTGCCGGAGTAGAATTGGGAAATCTGCTGGTACGTTCTAATTGCCTCGTCTTTCTGTCCCAGTTTCTCATAGCATCTTCCCAGCCCCTGGTAGATCCCCGGCGAAAGATAATGGTCCGGAAACCCGTCTAGAAATTTCCGGTAAATTTCTTTAGCTTCCTCAAACTTACCTTCCTGTTCCAGACTATTGCCCAGGCTTATCAGGACTTCGGGAGTGAACTTTCTGGTTTCGTATTTATTCAGGTATCTTCTGTAAACAGATGTAGCTTCGCTATACTTCTCCATTTTATAAAGAGTATTACCTTTATACAGAAGAACTAAGGGGATCGCCTTTGAGCCAGAGTGTCTCAATGCCTGGTCATAGAAAGAGATAGCCTTATCCAGCTGATTATTAAAAGCTTCCTGTTGCCCTCTCGCCAGAAGGCTATATGCCTGTTCGTTCATCCTGGCCCGGCGAGACAATGAGAAAGGAATAAAGATTGCTATGGCGAGGATAACTATTCCGCCAATTATAGCGTTCTCTTTATTCTCATTGACCCAGTTAACCGACTTCTCCACCCAGCTTGCTAAACGGTCCCTTTTAAGCTCTTCTTTTACCCATCTACGAGGCATTCAAGCTCCTCTAAGTGCTTTGCTAATTAATGACCTGGCGTTTTTCCACATAAGATCCAGATCTGCCTTCGCCATTCCTGCTTTGTTAACCACTTCCAAAGCCTGCTCGTCAGTAATCAAGTCCTCCGGTTCGTGCGTATCAGTGTTAAGAATTAAGTTTGCTTCCCTCTTCTTCGCCAGGCTCCCCACGTGTTCATTAGTTAAAGAGTGTCCCTGGCGGGAAGTAATTTCCAGGAGCACGTTGTTTTCCTTTGCCAGGTCTACTTCCTCGCTACTTATCTTTCCCGGATGGGAAAGTATATCTATTCTGCTTTCCAGGGCAGCCCGGTTTGTGCCCGGGGGCACAGGTTCAACAGTGGTTTCTCCGTGCACCAGGATAATTTTTGCTCCCAGCGCTCTACATTCCTCAACAACCCGGGGGATCAAATTAGGAGGAACATAAGTCAGTTCCGCTCCCGGAAGAACCTCTATTTCATATTCAATAGTGAGAATTGAAGAGACCTTGACAATCTCCGGAATTACGAGATTGAGATTAGACATATCAATATGGTCGGTAATAGCTATTGCTTCGTAACCCTTATTCTTGGCGCGGAAGACGAGTTCCGAAGGAATTAACGAACCATCAGAAAAAAATGAATGCGTGTGAAGGTCAATCATTTAAAATTCTAACAGACAAGGTTTTTCTGGTACCCCTGGGGCGACTCGAACGCCCGACACGCGGTTTAGGAAACCGCTGCTCTATCCATCTGAGCTACAGGGGCACTTTTTTTGTTTTACTGTTCATATTATACTTTCTCTCAAGGTTTCGTCAAGATTTTTTTTACTTCGCGTCTGGTAAAAAGCCGTTTAAGTTTCCACACAAAATAAAAAATCCCGAATTGCTTATTTTTCTGAAGCAAATTCGGGTTTTTGGTTCTTTTAAATTCCTGAATTGAATCTATTGATTACATTATTTTCCTACCATGCACAAGGCGATGAGAAGGAGTATTATGAGGATTAGTGCAAGTACCATTTTCTTTTCCCGCTCCCTTTCCCATACTATCTATTTCCCCCAGCTAAAAGTAACGGCAAACTTGTGGAGATTTCCCAGGTCATGGGAACTAAAGGCATAATCCACGGTCAAGAATCTTATCTTCAGTCCTATTCCACAGGTAAACGATTGCAAGTGGCTGAATCCCGCTCTCAAATCTATCCTTTTCAAAGAAGGCGAAGCAAGCTTCTCCCAGGGAGATACTTCCAACCCGCCACAGAAATACGCCTTCTCGTCGACGAGCTTGTTGATATCCGCAGTCAGCATGAGCCGGTTGGACAATGTCTTCAATGCCAGGCCGGCTTTGAGATTTATATCATACACATTGGGGTCATCTCTTAAAGTCACTTTCGGCTGCAGGACATTTTGCACCGCTATTCCGATATTCAGCGCGTCTATCGGTTGATAAAGTATCCCCAGGTCTATTCCCCGGCCATTCCCCGAATATTTCATTACCCGCTCATGAAGGAGTTTCAAACTTGCTCCCAGAGATATCTTTTTTTGAATTCTATTTGCATAAGAAATGATTACTACGTTAGTGAATATGGATTGATTGGTGCCCAGCACATTTCCCCCGCCGTCGACTTCTTCATACCCTGCGGAATAGAGGAAAATGTCGGAAATTGCCAGACTGCCCATTTTTCCCAGGGGATGAACGTAAGAAACAAAATTATAACTCGTCTGGTCAAAGAAGGGAGCATACATGGCAAGGAACTCGTGTTCATTAATCTGCGTCAAACCTGCAGGGTTCCAATAAGGCGCGCTCGCCTCATTTGCCAGTGCCACATATGCTCCCCCTATTGCTAAAGACCTTGCTCCTGCTCCGTACTGCAAGTAGTCATTAGCCATTCCGTAGTAATTATCTGCCCTTAGAACTTGCCACTCCATTCCCAAAATCAACACAGAAAAAAGTAGTCTGAGAACGCTCGTCTTCATAAATCCACACCTATTTAGCCACAGCAATCTTCCTTAACATGTGCTTTTTCTCTTTCTCCACCCAGATGCGGCAGATATAGCCTCCGTTTGCCACCACTTTTCCAGAGAGGTTCCTTCCATCCCAGGAGACACTATTCGTTTCCCGACCACCGTTTTCTCCTGACCGGTAATTCTCCTGCCATACCTCCTGGCCGAGGAGGTTGTAAATCTTGATGGTTACATTAGAAGGTTCCTCTAAATCATATTCTATGAGAGTCGTCTCTTTCCCCGCACGGAAAGGATTGGGCCGATTGTGGACTACACCATCGCCATCGCTCTGGGATTCGGTTTCCGGCGGATTATCCGAGGCAGAATCCGGGTTTTGTGGATCGTCGTAGTCAGGAGGAGACCCTCCCGCGCCGTAAGCTCCCATATCGACTCCGTTCTCGCCGGTACCTTTACAGGGAGAATCCGGCAGTAAATGAAAATCACGGTTTGCAAAATCTGCAAATTTTGGGTCTTGAGAGATAGAATGCAAACCCCTTCCATCCTCACTCTGATAATCGGAAACAGATTTCCATTCCCCTCCGTAGCGCACGCACATCGACGCATCAGCGGCATTATACCAGTCGTTGTAGTCATCATTGGTGGAAGAGGCTATTCCCATAACCACACCTATTGAACCGCTGCTAGAATAACCAATATTATTCTTAAGAGTGACCTGGGAAGCCATTTCCAGCCAGATTATCGCTCCGTAAGAAGTAGAAAAACCGGGAAGACCGATAAATGTGTTATTTTCAACAATGTGGTTTGTCCCCCCATGAAGCCAGAGGACGCCCCCCGTTGAATCACTATCGAGGTAAACCAGATTTCCCCTTACGATTGCTGTACCATCATCGTAAAGGTGAATTCCATCCGCTCCTCCGCTTCCGTCCCAGCCCACATCATATATTACGTTATTGATAACCTGCGTATCTTCGGTAGAAGGAGAAAAATTAAAACCGTCATCGGAAATCCTGTAACATACGTTTCTGCGAAAAATATTTCCTCTATTGGTACTTTCACTTGTGTGAAAAGCATAGTAGCAGTCGTGAATAACGCAGTCTTCCACTACGTTGTAGTCGCTCCCACCACTCAAATCGACTCCCACGCTCCCCCCTGGATTGCAATGATGAATGTGGCAATTTGACACTATGTTATGGTCGTTGTTATGATTCATCTGCACCCCTCCGCCAGAGGGATTCGTAATCTCAAACCCATAGAATCTATTGTAGCTCGCCCCATCCCCAAAATATATTTGGCCAATTGTGGGGGTGTCGCCGGGGTAGGCGAGGTATGAGATGTAATTGTCGGCAGTTCCGCTTCTGGATACCATAAATCCACTGTAGGTTCCCTGTTTAACATAGACGGTATCGCCAGTAACCATTGTATTGGCAGCTCTATCGACGCTCGCCCAGGGTTCTGCTTCCGTTCCGGGATTATTGTCATTGCCATCTTTTGCGACGTAATAGGTCGTCGCTCGTCCCCGGGTTGAAATACATACTAAACCTATTACGACTATGAAAGATACTAATAAATATTTAAAGAAACCCTTGGAAACACTCATCAGACTACCCCACGTCGGCTGATAAAAGAAAAAACCCTGGCTTTCCATTCGAAAAACCAGGGTTCTATCACTTTGCTGGCTTCGGCAACCCGGCTGTCCCGGTTGAAATCGGGACCCGTGGCTTTACGTCCCACCCTTTCGAATGGTTTGCCTTTATCGAGCCGTGAAATATTAAGTTTACAGTTAACTGCTATAACCTAAGTATAGCACAACGATGTTAAGTATATGTTAAAACTATGTTAAGTTTTTGTTAAGTTTTTGTAAATTTTGAGCAGAATTTAAGGCAGGAACGTGAGGCGGGCTTACTACTTTGGCATGCTAAAAGCCCTATTTCTCATAAAGGACTCTTATCTCTCCCCTATCAATCCATTTTCTACCATTCTTATAAATAACGGAAAACTCGTAGAAATAATATCCTTCCTTTACTGGCTTTCCTTTCCGGTCACGGAGATTCCACCTGATAATTTTGGGTTTACGCTTCTTCGTCCCGAAGGCCCTCGCCACTTTTCCCTTTTCATCGCTTATCTTCAAGGTCCATTTCTCTATAGCGATTGATGGCATCTCGATAATAAATTTCAGGGGTTCACGCGACGGGCCAACCCAGTAGATATCTCCTGAATCCAAGACCGGCCTGGCCAGCGCTTTATAAATGTTTCCCCAGGAAAAAGTAAGGCCAAATCTGTGCAGATTTCCCATCTTGTGAATATTGAACGCGTAATCCAGAGACAAGAAATCCATCTTCAGGCCTATTCCACAGGTAAATGATTGCAGATGGTTAACTCCCGCCCTCAAATCCAATCTTTTCCAGGAAGTAAAGGAAGCTTTCTCCCAGGGAGAAATTTCCAATCCGGCCGAGAAGTACGCCTTCTCGTTAACCAGCTTATTGACATCTGCAGTCAGGGTGAGGCGGTTATGGTACGTATTAAATGCCACGCCACCTTTCACGTTTGTATCGTACACATTGGGGTCATCTATCAGGGTAACCTTTGGCTGGAGTACATTCTGCACTGCCAGCCCGATACTCAGTTCATCCCGAGGTTTATAAAGTACCCCCAGGTCTATCCCCTGGCTATTCCCGGAATATTTCATCACTCGCTCGTGAACCAGTTTCAAGTTTGCTCCCAGGGAGAGACGTCCATAAATTCTGTTTGCATAAGAAATAATTATGGCATTATTGAATATTGACTGATTCCTGCCCAGAACGTTTCCGTCCTTATCAACTTCCTCATACCCTCCGGAGTAGAGAAAGACGTCAGAAATAGCGAGATTCCCCCAGCTTCTCAGGGGATGAACGTAAGAAACAAAATTATGGCTTACCCCTTCAAAAAACGGAGCGTACATTGAAAGGAACTGATGCTCCTCGATCTGCGTCAGGCCTGCGGGGTTCCAGTAAGGCGCACTTGCTTCGTCTGCCAGGCCTACGTACGCTCCTCCCATGGCTAAAGACCTCGCTCCTGCACCATACCGTAAATAATCGTTGGGCATTCCGTAGTAATTCTCCGCTTGGACAAGTTGCCGATAGAGCCCAATAATTACTAAGCAAATAAGAAATATTCTAAAGATCTTCCTTTCTCTCACCTTCTCCCGCTTTCTATTTAGCAACAGCGATCTTTCTTATTCCATACTTATTCTCTTTTTCTATCCAGATGCGGCATACGTAGCCTCCGTTTCCCACTATTTCTCCGGCGGCATTCTTTCCATCCCAGGGAATAACGTTATTCTCTTCCCTGCCTCCGTTTTCTCCCGCTTCGTAACTTTTGCGCCAGACTTCTTCGCCCAGGAGGTTGTAAATCGTAATTACCACATTGGAAGGTTGCCTGAGTTCATATTCTATCAGAGTAGATTCCCTGCCCGCGCGAAAAGGATTGGGGCGATTGCGGACTTTGACATCCCAATCTTCACTATGGGAATCAGGTATTGCCACGCCGTAAGCTCCCATCTGAGCTCCATTCTCGCCAGCGTCTTCACAAGGGGAACCCGGCTGCAAATGAAAATCGCCATCTGCGCCGGTTTCAGGATTTACGAATTGGGGGTCCAGGGAAATGCAATGCAATCCTCTGCCATCTTCCTTCTGATAATCGGAAACAGATTTCCATTCCCCCCCGTATCGCACGCACATTGAATCATCCTTTTCATTGAACCAATCATTGTAGTCATCATTAGTGGAAGAATTTATTCCCATCACAACCCCTATGGAGCCATTGCTTGAATAAGCGATATTATTCTTAAGAGTGACGTTCGAAGTCATTTCCAGCCATATTATCGCTCCATAAGTAGTGGAGAAATTGGAAAGACCAACGAATGTGTTGTTTGCCACGATATGATTCTTTCCTCCGTGAAGCCAGAAGACCCCGCCTGTGGAAGCGCCATCATGGTAAACCAGATTTCCCTTTATTATTGCGCTTCCGTCGTCGTAAAAATGGATACCATCCGCTGCTCCGTTCTTTTCCCAATCAACGTCATAAATCACATTACCGATGAATTGCGTGTCTTTTGTAGAAGGAGAAAAGTTAACGCCGTCGTCAGAAATCCTGTAACATACGTTTCGGCGAAAGATATTTCCTCTATTGGTGCTTTCGCTTGTGTGAAAAGCGTAGTACACGTCATGAATAATACAATCCTCTACTAAGTTAAAATCACTGCCGTTACTTATATCAACTCCAGAGCTTCCCGAGGGATTACAATCGTGAATATAGCAATTTGATATTATATTATGGTCATTGTTCTTGTTCATTTGTACCCCCCCGCCGGAGGGATAGGTAATCTCAAAACCAACGAATTTATTATAGCTTGCTCCGTATTGGAAATAGATCTGGCCAATCTTAGGCCTGGCCCCCGCGTAGGCAAGATATGATATATAGTTATCGGCAGTTCCGCTCTTAGTGACGTCAAACCCACCATAAGTTCCGTCCATAACGTAAACGGTGTCTCCGGCTTCCATTGTATCCGCTGCCTTATCGATCGATTTCCAGGGCAATGTCTTTGTCCCGGGATAGCTGTCGTTGCCATTTGGCGCAACATAATATATTTCTGCTTGCGCCAGAGATAAAATACATAATAGACTTATCAAAGCCAGAGAAAGGACTAAGAAATATTTGGTGAAATTTTTAGAAACACCCATTTCAATACCTCCTGTAGATTATTTCATTCTCAATCGCATTGCGATAGACCAATTATTTTTATTATATTTAAAGATATTAACTTTATTTTAAGAAAATGTCAAATTTCATCAATTTTGAGAGGAAGGCTTAAAGGCGGGATATCTTAACGCCATAATGCCCGTTGGAAATTTTACCTTGCTCCGATGCCGGAAAGGACAACAGGAATTGTCTTAAGAAGGATCTTAAAATCCAGCCACAACGACCAATTGTCGATATATTCCAGGTCGAGTTTCATCCAACGCTCAAAATCAATCTCATTTCGCCCGCTAATTTGCCAGAAACAGGTTATGCCCGGTCTCAGACTCAGTCTTCTTCTTTGCCATGTCTCATAGTTAGTTACTTCGCCGGGGATGGGCGGGCGAGGGCCGACGAGGCTCATATCACCTTTCAAAACGTTGATTAATTGAGGTAGCTCATCCAAGCTGGTCTTACGCATGAACTTGCCGATTTTCGTCAGCCGCGGGTCGTCCTTAATCTTGAATACGGGGCCGTCCATTTCGTTTAAAGGAAGAAGCTCTTCCTGCATTTTCTCGGCGCCAACCACCATACTTCTAAATTTCAATAAAGTGAATCTTCTGCCATTCATTCCGTTTCGTTCCTGCCTAAAAAATAGCGGTCCGGGTGAATTTAACTTGATAATCACCGCTACCAATAAGAGAAGGGGCGCCAGAATAACTAATCCCATCAAAGAGACAACGATATCAATGCTCCTTTTTATAAACAGCTCCCACGGCGAGCCAGGAGTCGTCTCCAGGCGCATAAGAGGAATCCCTCCTAAGTCGGTTGCCTGTAACTTACCGATATTGAAGTTAAATAGATCCACGGCAACAGATACCCTTATCCCCTCTTTTTCGCAACTTAATATGCTTTGTTCGATACGACTCAACCATGATCGAGGTACAATGAATAGAACCTCATCGACTATTTTCTGATGAAGGATATCAGGAATATCCTTCAACAACCCGATCACCTTGATGTTTGAAATCTCCTTACCTACTTTGTCCGCTTCGTCGTCTACAATGCCCACTATCTTTATGCCCCATTCTGCGTGCTGTTTTACCATCTGCACAAACCTCTCGGCTCTTTTTCCGGTACCCACAACCAAGAGATGTCTGTAACTGTCCTCTATCGGCCGGGCGTGCTTGAAGCTCTGAATTAACATTGCCTTTTCCAAACTCAAAAGACAAACGGTTATGCCGGAAAAGAAAAACATAAATATTCTGCTAACATAGGTAAGCTTAAGAACAAAAATTAAAGTTCCGGTAATCAGTGTAGCAAGAAACCCTGTCTTTACGATAATCCAGACTATTACTGCGAGCCTTTTTGTTCTAAAAGACTCGTACATTCCCTGAAAACTGAGCAAACCATACCACACGGGAAGAATAATCAACAGTAGCCACAAATAGTTATCCAGGGGATAAATTGTCCCCATAACTATTCTTGAGGGAAATAAGTCAAGTCTATAGAAGTAATAAATATTCGCCCTTAGGAAATAAGCCAGAATAAACGAACCAGCCATTACCGTTAGATCAGCCAAAATCATCATTTTCTTTAAAAACGTTTCGTATTCTTTTATCACAAAAACCATCCCCTTTCGCAAATTTATTATCTACGATTCATCTTGAATTTTAGTTACTGAATACTCTTTCATAGGCCTTTATTAGCTTCTTTTCCGTGTGACTCCAGGCGAGCTCTTGTTCGATTCGCTTTCTTCCGTATTCTCCCATTTGTTGTCTCCTCTTTTCATCCTTTAATAATTCTAAAATCTTATTGGCAAAATCTTCCGTGTCGTTTGGCCGGGCGTACAAAGCAGCGTCCTGAGCCGAAAAACGCGCCTCTTTCAGGTCAAAGGAGACAACCGGTTTAGCCATAGCCATATATTCCATAATTTTATTCATCGTTGATTTGTCGTTGAGTTCATTTTTCGGGTCAGGGCCAACGCATACATCCGCCGTGGAAAGGTATCTTATTAATTCTTCGTCGGGAATCCTGCCCGTAAATAGAACGTTCTTTTGCACGCCCAGAGCAACGGTCATTTTTTTCAAGTCGCTAAACGAATCGCCTGCCCCAATCAATACAAAGAGAATGTCGTCCCTTCCGTTGGTTCTGGTTATGAATTTTACGGAACGGAGAAGATAATCTACCCCGTCCTGGGGCCCCATTACTCCCAAATAACAGACTATATATTTCCTTCCCCTTTTTAACGCTGCTTCTACTTTCAACCGTCTAAATCTCTGGAAATCGGGACCTGTTCTTACCACAAAAATATCTTCTTCTTTCATCTTTCCTCTCTCTACGGCAATCTTTTTGTAAGACTCATTGGTTGCTATTACCAGGTCGGCTGTCTTATAAGTCAATTTTTCCAAAAGCAGTAAACCCTTAATAAGCAAACTTTTCTTCGCTGCAGCGAATCTTGCCTGGTAAACCTCAGGGCACAAATCGTGCTGGTCAAAGACAAATTTTTTGCCCAGCAGTTTATAAATTGCTCCCAGGAGAAAAAATGTATCGGGAGGATTGCACGCGTGAATAACGTCGAATCCTTCCTTAAACAGTATCTTTATGGACAGGAAAAAGGTCATAAGCCAGCAATACGTAAACTCCCAGAGGTAACTGAGAAATCCCTTTGTGGGAGGTGGCATGGGATAGCGGTAAAGACTGATTCCGTTCAGCACTTCATATTTGGGGTCGTTTTTTCCTCTGGGCGATATTACCGAGACTTTGTATCCTTCTCCCGTAAGAGTATTGGCTTCCAACCATACTCTCCTGTCAAAAGGGACGGGAAGATTTTCCACGATGATCAGTATTTTACCAGCATATCCCTTCGTATTTACTTTTCGTTTCGTTTTTTCCATCTACGATTCTTGCCAGATCAATCATTATCTGGTCTTCCCGCATTAACGCGGGTATCTTTCTAAATTCCGGGGAATTATTCCCGATCACCAACACTTCCGAATCACTCAAAACCTTCTCCATAGACGAGCAGATCAACGAAGATATGTGAGGAATCTCTTTTTCAATATACTGTTTATTAGCCCCGAAGATTTTTGCAATGGAAACATTTTTGTCATAGATGCTGATCTTGTATCCCTTTCCCAGCAGAGTCTCAATCAGTTCCACCATAGGACTTTCTCGCAGGTCATCGGTGCCGGGTTTAAAGCTAAAGCCAAAAATTCCTATCTTCTTCTTCTTGGTCTTTTTGACCAAATCTATTCCCGTCTTCACCTGATTCTCATTGCTATCCAGGATAGAATCAAGCAAGGGCAATCTCAGGTCTTCTCTTTGGCCTTTATACAGCAAAGCCCGCAAGTCTTTGGGAAGACAGGAACCGCCAAAGGCAAATCCCGGTTTAAGATAATACGGAGATAAGTTAAGTTTTGTATCTCTACAGAATATTTCCATTACCTGATGACTATCGATTCCCAGTTTTTTGCAGATATTTCCTATTTCATTGGCAAAACATACTTTGAGGCCGTGAAAAGTATTATTTACGTACTTTGTCATCTCGGCAACTTTTAGCGATGTCCTGACAACCTGAGCGTCTATGTTGGCGTAAATCTTCTCCACAATATCCGCGCTTCTCCTGTCCACCCCGCCAATAATTATCATCGGGGGATGGTAATAATCATAGACGGAGCTTCCTTCTCGCATAAACTCGGGATTCATGCACACACCGAAGTCCACTCCCGCCTTCTTGCCGGAAGATTTTTCCAGGGCAGGAATTACTTCCTCCTCCACGCTACCCGGCAACATAGTGCTCCTTACCACCACGACGTGATAATCGTCTTTTTCCCGCAAAGCTGCGCCGATTTCCGCGCAAACTCTCTTGACATATTTCAGATTCAAACTACCATTTTCATTACTGGGTGTTCCTACGCAAATCATAGATATTTCTGAATTCTTAACTGCTTCTTTACCGTTCCGGGTAGCGATTAATTTCCCGGCGGCCACAACCTCGTTGATAATTTCCTCAATATCTTTTTCTATGACCGGACTTTTTCCGCTATTTATGATATCCACTTTAGTTCGATTTATATCCACTCCTGTCACCTTATGTCCGCTCTTTGCCAGACAGGCACTCGATACACATCCCACGTAACCTAACCCGAAAACACTTATGTTCATCTCGCCCAGCTCCTCAGCCATTACTATCCTTTGGCCCAACCTAATCTTGCTCTAAAATGTCTCGGCGCGTACAATTTTACAAATCGCTTTGGTATTAAATTATTCTTATAAGCCTTCAGCACAATGCCGAATAGTCTGTTTCTTATCGTTTTTTCCTTAATTTTTTCTTGAATCCTCGCAAATTTTTTCTTTGCTTCCGTTTCAGCAAATTCGACAGGACTCATATTCTTTTTTCCGGAAGATTCAATAATCTCCGATATCTTGTTACCGATTTCCCGTATTATGAAATGTTCTATGAACCGGTCGCTAAGGCCGGCGATCTCCATATTGCTCCCTAATATTCCCCCGCAATTCGTTACGAATTCCGGGAGGCACAATTTTCCTTTCTCGTAAAGGATTTTTTCTGCTTCGCGGGTTACCGGAATGTTGGCGCCGGAGCAAATAATCTTGGCTCTGATTTTTTTTACGTTTTCCGGATTGATACTGTGATGTCTGGCGCAAGGCGATAGTATATCTACGTCCAGCGTTAGTAATTCGCTTTTTTCAATTTTTTTCCCTTTTCCGTAAACGTTCACAACGTCGTCTCCAATCTCATTTTTTATCTCAATCAATCTTCCTACGTCTAACCCATCTGGTTCGTATATTGCTCCTTTAAACGTTGATATGGCGACTACTTTTGCTCCTCTTTGCCAGAAAACTCTGGCCACGGCACTTCCCACTTTTCCAAAACCTTCCACGGCAACGGTAGATTTGGATAATTCTAAATTCATATGCTTGGAAGCTGCCTGAGCACCTGCGAAAACGGAGAAACCGACATAAAATCCTCCTTCTTCTCTTCTCTGGATAATACTTTCCTGCACTCTTAGGCCTATCGAATTTAACATATATCTGATTTCTTCACTAGTGGTGCCCATATCGGATGCAGGAACGTAAGCACGGGTTTTCAGGATGGGACTGGCCGCCTCCGCAAAGGTTCTAAGTAGAGAAAGTTTTTCTTCTCGCGGCATAGATGGGTCACCAATTATTCCTGCCTTTGCACCTCCTTCATTCATTCCCAAAAAACTGAATTTTAGAGTCATTGTTCGAGCCAGGCCTTGTAGCTCCGGAATGGAGACGTCAGGTAGCATTTTTAGCCCGCCACAAGAGTGTCCGTTGATGGCAGAATCTATGACTATGTAACCTAATAGACCTGACTTACGGTCTATGACATTGCATATTAGCTGAGAACCGAAACTCGCTTCGTAGTTTTCCATATGATAGTCCTTATTTTACTTAGAGATTTACGGGTACTCTGGATACTACCGGATGCACTTTACCCGATTTGTCTTTGGGTAATTCTCTCACCATATCTACGTTGATTTGGGCATTCTTGCCTAGTAGTTCTCTTAGTTTTCTCCTGATTTTATCTAGCGCCGCTTCCTTGAAATTCCGCCCCTTAACTATTTGCACATTAAACATATCTATTTTTTCTTGAATTAATCTATATTGGCTGATTCCATCTATTTTTTCCAGGCAGAGTAGCAAAAGCAGCGGAGACAGGATTCTCCCTGAAGCTAAAGTAACGAAATCGTTACTCCTTCCTTCTACCAATTCTATGATAGGGAAATTCCTACCACAACTGCATTTTTCCTTACTCAGCACGACTACGTCTCCCAGTGCGTATCTTATGAAAGGCATTGTATAATTAATTAAATCAGTGCAGATTACTTGTCCTTCCTGTCCGTAAACTTGCTTGTCGTCTCTTATCGCCTCCATCACTACAATGTCACTATTGATATGATACCCTCGATGTTTTTCGCACTCCCAGGCAACAATCCCGAACTCTGTGGTGCCGTACAGGTCGGTCAATTTTATATTGAACACAGATTCAATTCGCTCTCTATCTTCCTTACTTAATAACTCCGCCCTGGTGAAGATCGATTTGGGGGAAATCCCTCTGAGATTATTTTCCCTTAAGAATTTGGATATTAATCTCAATGTTGATGGCTGAGTCTCTATCACGTCGGGTTTAATTTCCAATAATTTTGATACCAGTTCCTGCGGTTCCTCGAAAAGAGAAAAATAATACCTCCTCCATAATCCCAGTTTATTCAAATATTTCTTGAGTATTCTAAAAATTGTTGCTGGTGAGCCTTGTGCAGGAAGAGGCTCCCGGTCAAGCATGTTCACCTTTTTGTGGGTTAAGTTCAATCCATAAACTCTAGTCTGCATAGCGATTCTATAACTCATTTCTTTCTTGCTAAGGAACACATCCAAAGGTATTCCCGAGGAACCGCTAGTTCTGCATCTCATACATTTACTTATGTTGACACCCTTTGTCACTCTTTCGCCAATAGGCAACTCCTGGATGGTTCTCCTGCTGGTTATGGGTATCTTAACTAAGTCTTCTTTTGTTCTAATATCTTCCGGACTTAGATTGACAGAATTGAATAGCCTATGGTAATAAGGAACATTTTCGTAAGCGTGTTTGATTATCGCCCTTAATTTTCTGTTTTGTAACTTCTCCAGTTCAGATGGAGTGAGCCGTTGGTTATTTCTTATTTTCCAAAAATAGTAAAAAAGAGAAAGCGCAGTCTGTAGAGGCATTTTCTATTTCCCTCCTATTTTTCTCGCTCTGAATAAGCACATATTTCCCAGAGAACTGATGAGAGGAATATTTGACAATTTCTCCAAAAAGGTGGTTATATTCATGTTTACTCCTTCCGGAAAAATCTTTCGACCAAAAAACGTCAGCGGCCCGTATTGAATCGCCGCGCAATCTACCTCTCTAAACCCGGCAGTTCTCAATGCATTTCTTAAACTGGGAATAAAATAGCTTTTTTTCTCCCAAACAATTCCTCTGTCCGACATTCTTTGTATTCTTCGCTTTACAAAAACTGACACGTCCAGGCACTTCGCCAAAGACGTTTTATTGAGACTACTGAGAATGATAGTGCCACCGGGTTTCAAAGTTCTGGACATTTCCCGTAATGCCTTGTGTTCGGATTTCAGATACGTAATTACCCCCAGGCATATGACCATATCAAAGATTGAATCCTTGAATGGCAAAAATTCTATATCTCCCCGAAAAAATGTTATGTCTGATTTTGCACTCGCGTTATAGTTCGCTTTTGCCTTTCTAAGCATATTGTAAGAATAGTCCATTCCGAAAATTTGATAGCCTCTGTTTGCAACTTCCCTGGCTAACACGCCCGCGCCACAACCGACGTCTAAAATTTTGGAGTTTTTGGGTAGCTTTGAATTATCTAACCACGATAATGCCCGGGCCATTCTTTTCCTGAGAGAGACTCCCGAGAAATCGCGCCGGCCGTAAATGGATTCCCAATAATCTATGTTGCTTTGATTGGAGAATAATCTGTGAAAATATTCTTTTTCCCTAATTTTTTCTGCTCTTTCTCTTAAAAGCATCCGGTTCTCCACGGAAACTCAATGGGCTGCCCCCATCGTATCGTAAGAAAGTAAACATAATTTATTTATTAAAATTTCCATTAGTTTACAGGTTCGCTCTTTGTTAAACACTCCGCAGACGCATTGTTCGCTCATCACGAGTATTGCTCTCTCGAGGGACATCTTTCCGTGCTTTATATCGCTTGCCAGTTTTTCCACCAGAAGTGGTGATATCATGTGATGTCCGCACATAGTAGTTATCTCCAGAACTTCTTTTTCTGGTAACAACTCTTTCTTGCCAAAGATTCCCAGGGAGAATTGAATAGTGTGTGGATACAGGTTTAACTTCTTTACGCAATCATTGACTTCGTCAAAAAGTCCGGAAACGACTACAGATTTTCCCATGTTTTTTTCTTTTAACTTTTCCAGATAATTGGTTAACTCTTTCTTGTTATTAAATACGGGGCTTCTATAAGACCCGTTCGGCTTGGCTCTTTTTGTAATCCTGAGTAGCTTAAGCATCCCCAGGTTTAAAAGAACTTGCCTGACCATTTCATAGCTACGGGGAAATCTTTTTTGCAGGCGCCTTCTGAAAATGTCAAAGGGAATATCGTCACCCATAACGAGTACAAGATAATCTTCCTTTAGAGATTCTACGCTTCCCTGTCGATGCATAGTGTGCGTCATATATATCCTTCCTTGCTATGGCGCCAATGGGCGTCCCAGCCCGATGTTAATCTTACAATTGGGTCGGTAAAAGATGCCGGCTTCGTCTAACATATTTTTAATGGGTATCGTACCATCCGGCTTACACCTGCATATACAACCCACGCTGAAAACTGTATTAACTGACTTAGAAACGTCTTTAAGAACATTTATTACGGATATTGCCTTGCTATCCTCAGTTTTGAATTCTAATACGCAGGAAAGGATGCGCTCCTTTTTTATGTCCTCTCTAAGTCTCCCGGTAGATTTATCCCGCATAAGCTTTGTCAGGGGATTCATCTTTTCAAACTCAACCCCTACTTTGGCAACGGCCATAGAAATTTTTTCTATCTCCGCAAAAGTCGTGCCTGTGCCAGGTCTCCCCACATCTACTGTAAACCCTATCTCGCCGTGACGGTAACGCCCGGTGACGTCGTTGGTTTTCATTTCCGCAGTTCCTCTCCCGTCTATTCCCGTCTCCCTATGAATCATAGCCACTGAGCTGAACATATGTCTTAGTATCCTTGGCCACTTTAACGGGACTTTTTCGAGGGCATCTACGGGACAAATGCCCGACGCAAGGCAAACATAACATTCAAAGCATCTATCCTCATCAACTATGCACTTGGCCCCCGTTGCCATTATTGCTCTCGCAGGACAATAGGGTATGCATTCCATACATCCCATACATTTGTAAAGGTTTATGCGCATCTTTCAGTCTCTTCCTCTTATTCTATAATTTTTAGTCTTAGTCAGGGTGCAGGCTGCTTCCTGGTTCGGTCGCTCTCCGTCAAGTTTTTGAAATAACTGCACGGCGGAACGGAATCTTATTTTCTCTGAAAATTCAAGCGGCAATATCTTCTCTATCTTATGGCTGTCTCCTCCAAATTGATAAATAAATAACCTGGACATCCCATCAAAGTAATAATTCTTGTACATTTTCTTCAATGTTTGCCGGGAAAATGAATAGTCGCTACCAACAAATACAGCGCCATAAATTTTCCCTTTATCGATGAAGATGAAGGGATTATTTATGAGAAACGCTTTCAATCCGGGCGTGTTGGTCGAAGGCTCAACAAAAAAGATTCCACCGTGCCGAGAGGCGCAAGAAATTTGCAAAGCACCCTTCATCTTCTTGTAACGTAATACTCCATCCTTCAAAAATGCTCTGGAACCTCCAAAATCCACTTGTTTATAGCCTTTTTCTTTGAATCGATGAATTGCGAAATAGAATATAGCACCCACCGCACCATCTGTGACGTAGTCAAAATTGCCATCTTTTACGCCCATGTATACTGGACCAAACCGCTCTTTTTCATAGACTAGCAGAGCACCTGCTACATATTCATCTTCTTTTTTGATAAGAAGTAACTCGTTATCCTTAAACTGGTTCCTCACATAATCATATTCTGAGATAATAGCCCCGTCTCCATGACGCTGCGAAACATAAGGCCTGTACATATTGTAATAGAAGTTATCAAACTGAGAGCGATTCTGTGTTATTTCAAACGAAAGTTTGTTATTTGTTATTTTGGTTACGTCAGACTTAATACTTCTATTTCCTGCAAGAAAAGAACTGGCACCAGATATATCGGCTAAACTCGACACCCAGAATGGAATGTGAAAACACTCCCGGTTTCTAAATAAAGCGCAGAAAGGCTTGTCCACTGCAACGACCATTAACGAGCAAGTATGACCTTTTTCCTTGACCACCTTAAAAACTTTCCAAAGCCAGACTTTTCCAAGATAGTTTTCACTAAAAGAGCTATTATAGGCTATTTTTATAAAGTAATTTCTATTGATTTTCGCGCCAGCGTAAATAATGGAAAGTGTCCGGTGGCTGGTTATTTCTTCTCCGCTTATAATCCACAGATCCAATCTACAAATATCAACAAATTTGAACATTAATTTAGCAGGCCATAAAATCCAGCGCAAACAAACAGGAATTTTACGATAAATTTTCTTCGCAATCTCTTTCATACTGTTAGATCTTACCTGATTGCTTGGAGCACAAATACCTCTCGCCAATTTTAGAACTCACCCCAGAAAAAATTTCTCTTTATACTTCTCAAATTCATCTATGGCTCTTTGGTAATCATCGTGGCGCCCGATATCCAACCAGTAGTCGTCGCTGGGATAGCCAATGACCTTTTCGCTATTTTTCAGTAACTTTTTTACCAAATCCGGAAAATCCAACTTCTCGTCCGGCTTGATGTATTTCAGAACCTTGGTGTTAAAGATATAGATTCCCATACTCACCAGATATTCTAAGTTGGGTTTCTCAATGTAATCGGTAATCTCACTATCCGTATTCAATTCAATAACGCCAAAATCAACGTCCACCGTTCTCTTGTGCATGGCAATTGTGGCTAAAGCCTTCTTTTCCTTATGATAATCGATAAGCGCCGCATAGTTGAGCGTTGTCAAAATATCCCCGTTCATAACCAGGAAAGGATTTGTCAAATTTTCGATCAGGGAAAGGGGTCCTGCTGTTCCTAAAGGTTTACTTTCGCGCGAATATTGAATGTCGATTCCGTATTTGCTGCCGTTCCCAAAGTAGGTCTCCAGAAGTTCCGCCAGGTAACCCACTGCCATAATTATCTTGGTAAATCCGTGGCTTTTCAATTGTCGCAAGACTACGTCCAGAATAGGCACGTCTCCTATGGGCATTAGTGGTTTGGGGAAAATCGCCGTGTATGGTGCCAGTCTCGTTCCTTTGCCCCCCGCGAGAATAATTGCGTCCATATCCCCCCCTAAATAGTGTAAATATCCGGTCTATATCTGTTTTGAAATTTTGAAAACCAGTCCACGGTTTTTCTCAAACCATCGTCCAGAGAAACCTTAGGTACCCAGCCGAGTAGTTCTTTTGCCTTGGAATTATCAGCCATTAATCTTTCCACTTCGCTTCTTGCCGGTCTAATCCGCTCAGGGTCGGAGATTATCTTTACCTTTTTTCCTATCAAGGAAATTATCTTGTTTGCCAAATCCTTAATGGAAATCTCAAAACCAGAACCTATATTGATAACTTCGCCAACAGAATTTTCCGATTCCGCTGCTCTGATAAAACCATCGACTATATCGTCCACGTAGGATAGATCCCTTGTTGGCTCCAGGGATCCCAGTAATACCCTATTTTGAGCCAGGGCTTGAGTGATAATTGTGGGAACGACTGCTCTTGCCGATTGTCGTGGCCCATAGGTGTTAAATGGTCTTAACGTGTTCACCGGTAAATCATACGACCTGTAGAAGCTCTCCGCAATCTTGTCCGCGCCTATTTTACTCGCCGAATACGGCGATTGGCCCTGCAGGGGATGTTTTTCGTCAATGGGCACGTACTGAGCCGTTCCATAGACTTCGCTCGTAGAGGTATGGATTATTTTTTCCGGTTTATATTCTTTTGCGGCATTCAAGATATTCAAGGTTCCCATAATGTTGGTTTCCACTACTTCCCGGGGATGTACATAGGAGTAAGGAATGGCAATCAAAGCTCCCAGGTGGAAAACCACATTGATATCCTTCATCACACTTTTAATCGTTTCGGAATCTCTTAAATCACCCATAATAACTTCCATTTTCTCTTTCGTGGTGGAAGGTAAAATTTCTAATAAACCCCAATCATTACGGGAGTTGTAACGAACGAAAGCTCTAACTTTGGCTCCCAAACTAACTAACTTTTCTGCTAAATGGCTGCCGATAAAACCGCCCGCCCCGGTTACCAGTACCGTTTTCCGTTTCCAGTGCATAAATTCGTTCCCCTTGTTTATTGGACTTTTCCTCGCCAGTAGTTCAGCAAGTCTTCTAACGTTTCTTGCAGAGAGATAATAGGTTCCCAGCCCGTCAGTTTTTGAAATTTTTCGAAGCTGCCAACCTGTAAGGGAATATCGGATGGCCGTATTCTTCCGGGATCCTGCTTAACAGAAATATCCCTTTTTGCCATCCGTAACAAAATATCTAATACCTCGCGTATTGAATATCCCTTTCCCGAACAAAGGTTATAGGCTTCACCCGAAATTCCTTTGTCCACCGCCAGCCAATAAGCCTTAACAACGTCTCTGATATCTACGAAATCTCTCTTACTATCTAAGTTACCAACATAAATTGTTGGTTCTTGTTTGCCTTTTTCAATCAGCGCTATCTGGCGAGCAAAGTTGGAGCATACAAAATTTTCCTTCTCTCCCGGCCCGGTGATATTAAAAGCTCTGGTGCGAATAATCTTCAATCCATGGTTCTTATAATATTGATATCCCACCATGTCCTGGGCAAGTTTACTTATCCCGTACGGACTTATCGGGCGAAAATGGTTGGTTTCCGTCACCGGATTCTCATTTTCCAGTACTAATCCGTATTCGGCGCTGGAACAGGCAATGTGGATTACAGGATTGATTCCCAGTTGCTTAACTGACTCCAGCAGGTCGATAGTCCCGAAAACATTGGTGGAATAGAATTTTTCCGGAGATTGCTGAGAATTCGCATCAAAGGTTAAACCTGCCAGGTGGAAAATTCTATCGGGTTCAAAATCCTGTAGAGTATTTTTTGTCTCTTCCCTATCCAGGAGATCACACACCCGGACCTTTGCCTTGTGCAGAATGGGTTGAGCATCCTTGCTGACATCTCTTGCGATATCAATACCATAGAGTTCTATATTGTCCTTATGCCTATCCGGAGACTGCAGGTACTCTGCCAGATGGATTCCACTAAAACCGGCTATTCCTGTGATGAGTATTTTCATAAACTATCCCGGGTTACTTGCGCATAAAGTTCTATTATCTTTTTCGCAATCGTTTTTGACGATAAATGTTTGATATTATCTCTTGCGGCAGCCCTTGTGTTTTTATGGAGAACTAATTTTATACTTTCGGCAATATCAACCGGCTCCTGTTTGCAGACGTAGCAGTTGGCAGCATCTTTGATTACTTCTCGCGCATCGCCCACATCAACGGAGACCACAGGCAAGTTACAGGCCATAGCCTCTTTTATCACCGTAGGGGACCCCTCCGAGTCAGAAGTTAATACTAATACGTCACAAGCATTCATAACCAACGGAACCTCAGAATAAGAGCGCCTGTTATTACTCAAAATGACCGGTAGAATATTCTGGTTCTCTTTTTGCACCAATTCTACGGCTTTGTTGAAGATGTCGAATCTTTTTTCGATTCTGTGCGGATTACTGGGGAACAAAACGAGTTTCATATCAGACGGAAAACCCAATTTCTCCCTCACTTTGTCCTGCGGCGAGGGTTTAAAAAGGTCAAAGTCGATGCCAAAAGTAATCACCGATATCTTTTTCGAATCTGCTCCCAAATCGGAAACAAGGACATCTTTTATTTTACTACTGACGGCAATAATGTGGTCAGAGCGCGATATGACAAATTTTTGCAGGATGCGATATACCTTATTGCGTGAAGGTTCTATTAAAGCATCGCTTCCGACAAAGGTTATTATCAGGGGTCTCCTTTTTATGACTGCTGCAAATAAAGCGGAGTGGAATCCGTAGTACGCGTGTACTATGTCATAAGAACCGAGAAGCAAATAAAAGATATTTTTCAAAACAAAAGGCACGTAAGCAAAATAGCCCTTCCAATTCTTCACTACTTTTGCCATGCGCAAATCTTCATTTTCCATATCTTCTACCTGTTGCTTTATAAAAGTTCCCAGGTAAGAATTTTTTCCCGGATACATATTGCTAATAACCAAAACCTTCATCTTCTACGGTCCGCCTTCGTTAACAAAAAGTCGACTCCACAACTGAAAAGTCAGAAGCCTGGAGATAAGTTCCATATGATTGAATTTTCCGCTGATATGTTCCCGGAGAACGGTTTCCACGGTCTTGCTATTCATGATGCTTCCGCTATAACCTCTCCCATCCAACAACGTGCCGTAAATAAAGTTGATTAGCTTCTCATTTTTTCTGGACCACTGAGTATACTGGGCAAAGAGATTGACCGGGGAAACCCCGCCCATCTTTTTCTTTAAACGTTTCTTAGCCAGGCAGAGAGTCATTTGGGCAAAGCTATTAGTCGCATCAATGGGCAGTCCGGTCTTTTCCCAGGGGATTTTGGAAAGTTCAGGGAAAAGCCGTGAAAACGTTCGCGTGTAGAGATATTGATACCTTCTTTCGTGGGGTGGCGTGTTAACGATAAAATCAACGAGGTCATTGTCAAAGAAAGGACTTCTCACCTCCACGTGAGTTCTCTTGACAATATTGCCATAGTTCACAAAACGGCGCACGTATTGAGTAGCAATGGAATAATCTATGATGCTGCTGGCCGATGTGGCCTTACATTTTCGAGAGATATTTGCAATAATTTCTCTGGGATAATCTCTTATTTTTCTGTAATAAGGTTGAACGAAAAGAGACTTTGCCAGATCCTTGGAAAGTGGCTGAAAAAGATAATCGGCAATCAGCAACTTCTCCTTTTTTTTGAAAATAGCAAAGGGACTGAAGAAACTGCCAAAGGGCTGCATCCCATCGAGGCAAACGTCGGTGTAGTCTTTTATTAACTCAAATTTCATATTTCCCGTGGAATGGATAAAAGATATCATTCCGTCGGTTATATTAACTATCTTCTTTGCGTTGTTAATAATGTCTTCGGGCGAGAGCTCAAGATAATGATGGTCAGCCCCTAATACGTTCGATATTCGCCTGGCAATCTTCACGTCATCCATAACTTCCGTTCCGAATGTAACCGTATTTACCGGATAGTATTCTTTAGGTATACCTGCCAGGATAGTCCGGGAATCCAATCCACCACTCAGGGGAACGGTAATTCTGGCGCCATCTTTCGTATGCCTTTCTATTGCCTGTAATATGAGGCCTGCCAGTTTTTGTTCATAATAGTCCTGGGTCCTACCTTCGTTTCTGTCCGCAAAATTGAAGTCCCAATAATTAGAGACGGAAACTTCGTTATTTTTGAAGACTAACAAAGACGCCGGGGCGAGCAATTTGATTGATTCAAAATAAGTTCTATTTTCCATTACGAAACCAAAAAAGAACAGGCTGGCAATAGCAAAGTGATCAATGTTCTGGGAAACGTCATTGCAGGCTAAAATTGCTTTCACTTCCGAAGCCAGGTATAGTCCATTTTTGCCTTGTGCATAATAAATAGGCCGTAGCCCGTAGCGGTCATTGGCAACGGTCAATTTCTTTTCATTATCGTCCCAGATAATTATGTTAAACGCTCCTTTTAATTTAAAAACAAGGTCGTTTTTATATTTTTCATNNTTTCATGAAGTGCAAGGAGAAGTCTTGCCAGGGGAATCGATTCCTCGATTCCCATTTCGTTTTTTAGTTCCTTATGATTGTAAATTTCACCATGAAACAATAATGTATAGCGGCCGTCACTGCTACTTACTGGCCGCAAATCTTTGCTAAGTATCCCGTAGTCCGCCTGTCCCAGGGCCAGGGGGCCTTTTATGTATGTTTCGGGCTTGTACCACTCATAAGCCCCCAGGGAATAGCACATTCTGTTTATCTGTTCCCATTGTTCGGACTCGTCTCTGGTAAAAGAACCATCAACAATTCCCGCCAAAAAAGGGGACAGGCTACTTTTTTTCTCGCTTTCTCCCGTCAAAAAAGGNNCTCATGCCGTTCCCTCCCTTTCCTAAATCGTGACGCTTTCTCTTTCCCTGAAATCGGGTGGGTTTCTTTGAATATTTGTTATTTCCCTGTCATTTATATAAATCCGGACTTTATCCTTGTCAGGAACGTAAAATGTGACCCCCTGCAAATCTTCGATGGTAGGAGTAAATGAACCAAAAACCGGGTCTTCCACACTGGAGATGGTAATGACCGTTTCCTCACCTCTAACCTCATGCGACCAGTTTAAATACTTGTAGTTAAGATAATAGTTTAATAACCGGGAAGTAGTGGTAACATAAATATTTCCCTTTTCCTGTTCCCTGGCCAAATCCCGCAGTCGATTTTGCGTTTCTTCTGCTATTACCTGTGAACAATCGGAATTCTTTCCTAAGTGGGTATAGACGACCATATAACCGCCAACTTCCTTCAACCTTTCCAGCGTCCGTGGGGAAATTACGTACGCCAGGCGCCGGGAAGTAGCGCCTTCGGCAACTCCTTGCCAAAAGTTATCGAATCTCATAAATTCGTAAACCTTCTGGCCGTCGTCCAGTTCGGCTACTCTAATGAGGTCGTAATTCTTGTGCATAGCATATTTTTTATTCCCCAGGATAGCCAGAACGTTCTTGGCAAATTCTTTCGCCATATTCTTCAAAGAATCAACAGGGTGACGGGGGTCGTAAATCGAGAAGAATGTCTTTAAACTTAAAGGCGCCGACTGGCCAATAACCGCGGTAACCCTGCCCAGCCAGAAAAATTTTATCCCATACGCTCTCGTAAGGTCAGAATGGTAAGCGCCCGTTTCCGGGTGGTCACCTAAACCGAAGGTAGTGTCATCGCCCAGGTTGTCCGGAGTCCTCGCGTGGTCAACCCATACGTCAACTCGGCGCTGATTATCGTTTAATTCTTTTATTGCTGTGACTGCATCTTGTCTGGTAAAATCTTCCTTTTCTCCGTAGGAGTGCATAACATCTATATACCCGGAGTCAATAAATCTTCTAATAATTTGCGCATTTCCCGGATTTCCCGAGAAGTACGAAAATGCGCAGGTTGGTGGCGCGTACATCACGAAACTATTACCGATATCTAACCCCACTCCCTTTCCCATGCTTGTCTCTTCTCTGGTGTTGAGAAATTTCTGAATTTCCAGGAATTCCTCCTTTGTTGTGGTTCCGTCAATATCGCTGGAAATTGTCATTGCGGCTCTATAAGGATAGGGAAATTTGCGCAACGCAACCCCATCATCGGTACCGTACGCTTTATAGTAAAAACGATTTATGTCGTAGATGGTTATTAAATAGTTACCCACAAACGCCAATACTACGACTGCAAGTGAGAAAAGAAGAATGTATAATATTTTCCTGAATCTTTGGAACTTCAAATCGAATCCTTTTCTTAATATTTAATGAGAGCTTCTCTGTCTATCCAGAAGTGCCTTTTTATATATTTCTATTGTTCTTGTTGCGATATCATTCCAGGATAGTTCGTCCTCTGCTTTTTTATAAGCATTTTCTCCCATCTCTCTTCGCTTTTCCTTATTCCGCAACAGTTCAATTATAGCTTCTGCCAGTTTCTCCGGGTCTTTGGGAGGGACAATATAACCTGTTCTTCCATTTTCCACAACTTCCGGGATACTTCCCACATCAGTCGCCACTACCGGTTTTTTGAATGCATAAGCCAAGGGGACTATTCCGCTCTGCGACGCCTCTATATATGGAACTACGACAACACTAGCTTTTTGGAATAACTCTCCCACCATACTGCTGGGTATCAACCGATTATGAACAGTAAATTTTTCCTTATGAACCATCATTCTTGTATATTTTCCAAAGTCTTCGCCTGTACCGGCTATCACTATCTTTGCCGCAGGAACCCTTTCCGTAATGAGCGGTTCTGCCTCAATCAAATATCGTAACCCTTTATATTCCCAGATCCGGCCAAAGAATAAAATCGAATTGTCTTCCTCTTTTACTTCACTTTTGAGAAATCTCTTGTAGATAGAATTAACGCCCCGTGGCAGAACATGGACATTACTGTCCAATTTATCGGATTTTCCCATCATCTCCCTCTTTAGTTTGTCGCCATGGACGATTATTTCATTGGCATTTTTGAAAGACAATTTGTGTACGAATGAAGGAATTCTTCTGGATCTTGTGTCCCCAACGTGCAACACCACATCGTGGATCGTGATAACCAAAGGGTATCTACGCCTTAAGAATGGCAATGTCAAGTTCAACCAGGGATGCTCCCCCTGCAAGTGCACGATGTCAGGGTTAAACCCTTTTATTTTTTTGATTATTCCGTATAATGTTAATAGATTGGTTGGATAACGAAGCCGGGGTTGATGATAAGACTCCATATTTAAATTATCTTCCAGCACTTCTGCAAACCAATCCGCCTTATGCTGGGGCAGCATGAGCATTACCTCTTCCATCCTTGATAATGCTTCCGCCAATTGTACGGTATATGAGATATGGTCAAACGCGTATAAAACGATTCGCATAATTGAACAATTCCTTCTTTTTGCCAAAAAGTTATTCTTTTACAGGATTATGCTCGGATGATTTCTGAGCGTGCAATACGATTAGTCCCTTATCTCTTTCCCATAGCCTCCGGAAAAGTTCCTTGTCAGCTGGCGAAAATGGCCTGAGTGTTAGCAAGAAAAAAACGTAAGCCAGCGCTGCAATAGGCACTATAAGAAATAAGCTAAACTGTCTGAGCAATGAAATAGTTATTCCCATCAAGGCTGCGGAAATAACTGGTTTTCCGGCAATTTGGAAGAAGTTCAACGTAAATAGATTGCGGGAGACAAAACCGTATTGTAAACCTAAAAATATACAGATTGAAATCAGGGTAGCCATAGCTGCGCCCAGGAAACTAAACCTGGGTATTAATATCGAATTCANNTGAAATCAGGGTAGCCATGGCTGCGCCTAGGATACTAAACCTGGGTATTAATATCGAATTCAAAGTTACGTTACACGTCATACTAATGAGAAGCGAGCGCAAGTTTATCTTTTGCTTATTGCTGGCAATCAGGGAGTGGGCGAGTGTTATATTTATAGTGTAGGGAACCAATGTCCAGATCAGAATGCTCAAGACATCCGCGGAAACCAAAAAACGTTCCTTAAAAAAAAGAAGTATGAAATTCTTACTCAGAAGTGTAGTTCCCACGGCAACAGGCAACATCACCATAAATAGGTATCTGATTGAATTGGTGCAAGCTATCCTGAATTTTTCTAATGACGATTGAAATAACCTGGAGATGACCGGTTGTAACGCCATCAGGTAAGCCAGGGGAACTATCTTCCACACATTCATTAATTTGTAGGCAGCGCTGTAGAAACCGACTTCTGTTGCCCCCTTGATTTTGGATAACATAAGGATGTCCACGTTCCAATAGATGGTAGCAAAAATAAAAATGAGAGCAAAAGTGGGAGTCGTCTTGACAAGCCATTTGCAAAAATCCGAATCTATTTTGAAAAGTGGCCTTCCGGTGCACTTAAGAACGAAGTAGAAACTGATAGACAGGTTTAGAAGATGACTGCCCAAGATTGCTACCATTAATTCCACCAAACCATAGCCCTTAGACAAAATGAGCAAACCAACAACGACTTTAAATAGATTACCTGCTATCAATGGAATACTAACATATTCCAGTCTTTCAAAAGCTCTACATATCGAATGGCATACTAAAGAAAACACCACAGGTATCAAAGCAAGGCTGAGAATATAAATGGCCAAAGCGGTATCTGCCGGATAATTCAATAGATAACCTACCAGACACATTGCTCCGGCGGTCAGAACGGAAAAGAAAAGTCCCACGAAAGAGCCGTTAATCAAGTACTTACCGGCTTTTGATCTGTCGCGGGCAACTTCTCTCGTAATCAGGTGGGAAAAACCCAGGGAAGAAATAGTCTGAAAAATGAAAAAAAGAGAAATGGCAATAGAAAACTTACCCAAACCGGAGACGCCTAAGGAACGGGCAACGAATAACACCAATATAAAGGAACACGCAGGTTCCGCAACCTGGGCCAATAACACAGCTCCCGTATTCTTTACTAATTTCTTGACCGTATTCATCCCCTTAAGCTCCTACGACAGAAGGTTTTGTCTCTGCTGTAATTTTCTTTACGGCAATGACCATACCCGTAAAAAACCAGAAGATGAGAAATAGATGGTTTCCCAAAGATGCTGCGTCTACCAGGCCGTGAACCAAAAAAGCCGTGATTCCTCCCAAAAGACCTACAACCACGTTTGACATCGGATCTTCACTCGCCCTAATGTAACTCAATCCCTCTCTATAAACTGTAAATATGAGCCAGATGAAAATGGCAAGGCCGGCGATGCCCATCTCTGCCGCGACCTGCAAGAATATATTGTGTACCTGGTGTCGGGTTATGGACGCAAGTTTAACGTCGGTCGTATCGTACTGCCCCATAACTTCTGTGTAATTATTGATACCCACGCCCAGAACGGGATTAGCCCTTATTATGTTCGAAGCTACTTGCATTTGAGGAATTCGGGAATATGCAGCATCGTAATCGTCGCTGAAAACACGACGATTGACGATATTCAAGAATTGAGGGTTAACGGTGCCTATTACGGTGACAATTATTATAATGGCGACGATAGATGTGGCAAAATTATTCAGTCCTGTTTTTCCCTTCGTTTTTGAAAAATTCAAAAGTAATACTATTAAGCCGGCTACTATAAAACTGGACCATCCTGCCCGGGACAGAGTGCATATCAGCGCGCCAATCCCGGCAACCAATGTTAAACCAGACAATAATTTATAGAATCCCCTTATTCTGGAGAAAAGCAGACTCACGGAGATGGGTAGCATAAATGTAAGATACCAGGCAAAGTCATTGTAAGATACCCATGTGCCTGAAATTCTGGATAACGGCTCGCCCAGTCTTATATATCCCAACTTTTCCGGACCGCCCAATACACTGGGAACAAAGGGGCGGTCAAACTTGTATTGGGCAAGACCGAGCATACTTTCCAGGAAAAGACCCAGAAGCAAAAAAATAACCACAAATTGGATTTCTTTTCTGCTTTTGATGTTGTTTGCAATATAGAGGAAGCCCAGATACATTTTTAGCACTTGCACTATTTCGAACAAGCTCAATGTTGGGTTGGAAGCATTGGCCATCGATAAGGTAGCCATGCCCATCAGGAAGAAAAAAGGTAAGCTTATTCTGGGGAAAAACCTGATTTTCTTCTTATTTCTTGCGAATTCGCTAATCCATAGTATGTATAGAATGGCAAGGGTGATATCATACAGCGATATTATGAGTCCGGCTGCTCCCCCGAGATGTCCCGTATGTCCAATAGTTATATCCAGTTGTATTGGTAAAGCGAACACCAATATTGCCAGAAAGAAACGCTTCACATCTCCTGAGAGAACGGCGATAAAGGGAACCATTATTCCTATGGCGCCAAGCACTCCCCACTTGGCCGGAAGGAACGTGAATACTAAAATGAATAATCCGCAAATCATTCCTCCCAGGACAACAAGCAGTGGCCAGCCGACTCTATGGCGGTCGCTTATCCCGGGATTATGAAAGAACATGTTTTTTCCCCATTTTTAAAATCTTACACCCAGACTTACCCGGTGTCCGTTTTCCAACTTGTCTGCCAGTCCAAAGGCATAGTTAATGAAATAGTTCCGGTACGAGAATCCCATGCCCAGGGCCAGTCCGGTATCATCAATGTTGAATTTGTAACCAACTCTTCCCTGAACCATCTCCCGCCAGTCCAGCTCAAAGCCGACTGCGGGGGTAAATTTTTGTTCATAAACCAGAAAAGGGAAATCTGCGCTGAGCAAAATTTTCTGGTTGCCCAAAGGCTTCTGATAAGCAGCCCCGACGGAGATTGTCAGAGGAAGGGAATCACTTTCGTCGAGGAACTTAAGTTTTGTTCCCAAATTTCGAACCGCCAATCCTCCAGCCAGACCCTTTATCGGCGTGTAGTAGAGACCTCCGACATCTACCGCAAAAGCCGTACCCGTCTTAACCTCCACGAGCCTTGAGGAGACCATCTTTAGGTTTATGCCCATCGGCAAATTCTCCGCAAACTTACGGGCAAAGCCAGCCAGTATTACAAAATCCTGCTCTGCCTTTGCCGTCCACTCATTTCCGTCAAGGTCGATCAGGTCAATGTCTCCCGCCGTATAGTAAGAGAAAGCCCCGGCAAAGACTCCCAGAGAAGTCGGCTGCCCATAAAGAAGGCTCATAAAGCTATCATCAGCCAGCCCTCGCTGATAGCTGAAGGAAGCTTCCCGACCAGGGAGAGAAATCAAGCTCGCTGGATTATAATGGAGTACACCTACTTCCCCTCCCACCGCAGTATAGGCCTCTGCCATCCCGCAGGCTCTTGCTCCTACCGGCTGCCGCAGCACAATTGCGCCGGAAGTCCCTGCTCCTTTTGCCCACAAACCGGTTGCCAGAACCACAACCAGAAAAGTGGAAAGAATAAGAATTTTTTTCACCTTTACCTCCTATTTCATGACTGCGACTTTTTTGGTGGCCTTTATTCCCGGGCCTTTTACAAAAACAACGTATATTCCCGAAGCCACCAGATCATTCTCGCTATTTCTGCAATTCCATTTAATGGAATCTTGATCCGCTATTACGTCTTTACTCTTCTCCCAGACAAGCATTCCTAGCAAATCAAAAATCTCAACATTTACCGTTCCCGGAGCGCTGGGCCAGAAATGGATCTCCGCTTCCTCGCCCTTCAGGGGATTAACATAACCGTTTTCTCCTCCCTGAATCTTTACGTCCCCTTTTCCTGAAAATTCAACAGGTATTACATTGGGGGCGTCAAGAGGACTGGTCGGTCCGCCTGTTGCCAGTCCATTCCAGAGGTCTTTTGCCTCAAAATAGTAAGTATAGTCGTCCCCCGGCTCTAATCTATTCTTGGTCAGAGTATAAAGTTTACCGTCTGTGTAATTTGTATCTCCCGGGTCGACATGGTCCATAGTAAACGGACTTCCTTCTATATCTGATCCTGCCTTCTTGATATGTAGCTTGGGAAAGCCTGATGCTGGAGGATCGTTATCCTGGTCAGTATACTTTACCCTATAGACAAAATCAGTATTGGGATAGCCGATTTCGGGATTCAAGCCATCGGAGGTGTAGTTTGGCTCTCTTGTCCAGAACAATGTAGGAGCATGGTTTGCCACGTCGGGTGCGTCAGTAGAGGTGGTCGGTGGCCCGGTTGCCGGAATATTCCAAACGTCCTTTGCCTGGAAGTGATAAGTATAGTCATCCCCCGGCCCTAATCTATTCTTGGTGACAGTATAGAGCTTACCGTCTTTGTAATTTGTATCTCCCGGGTCGACCTGGTCCATAGTAAAGGGACTTCCTTCTATATCTAATCCCCCCTTCTTGATATGTAGTTTGGGAAAGCCCGCTGCCGGAGGGTCACCATAGTCACCGTCCTGGTCCGCATAATTTACCCTGTAAACGAAATCAGTATTGGGATAGCCGGTTTCGGGATGCAAGCCATCGGAGGTGTAGTTTATTTCTCCTGTCCAGGACAATGCAGGAGCTTGGTTTCCGAGCGGTGCGATGTCCGGACCGCCATGAGGGCTGGTTGGTGCGCCTGTCGCTGAGATATCCCAAACGTCTCTTGCCTCAAAGTAATAAGTATAGTCTGTCCCCTCCTCCAAGCCACCCTTGGCGTAAGTATAAAGTTTGCCGTCGCTATAAGTCGTATCTCCCCCGTCCACTTCGCTCATGGGAAACGGACTTCCGCTTATCGGCATTCCACCCTTCATAATATGTAACTTAGGATAACCTGAAAGCGGAGCTTCGTTGTCCTGGTCAGCATACTCTATCTTATAAACGAAATTGGTAGTGGGATAGCCGGTTTCAGGATTTAACCCATCAGAAATGTAGTCTGCTTCTCCCGTCCACGATAATGTAGGAGGACGGTTTGTCACATCCGGGGCGTCTTTAGCACTGGTTGGCGCGCCCGTTGCCGGACTATTCCAAACGTCTTTCGCCTCAAAGTAATAAGTATAATCCGTTCCCAATGCCAATCCACTCTTGCTATAAGCATAAAGTTTCCCGTCGCTATAAGTCGTATCTCCCCCATCCACTTCGCTCATAGTAAACGGACTTCCGCTTATCGGTACTCCACCCTTCATAATATGTAATTTAGGATAGCCTGATGCTGGAGGATTGTCGTCCTGGTCGGTATACTTTACCCGGTATACAAAAGCAGTATTGGGGTAGCCAGTTTCGGGATCCAGACCGTCGGAAGTATAGTTCACCTCTCCTGTCCAGGACAATGTGGGAGCAATGTTCCAGTGTAGATAATAAATGTCGGAATTTCCTGAAGTGGTGGAATCAGCCCAGGCAATGTGGGGCTTCCCAAAGTCATCCAGATAAAGAGAAGGGTCTCTCGAACCCTCGGTGGTACTCAACACATTCTTCGATTCCTGACCTGAACCGTCTACATCCACCCAGGCTGTACCATTCCATTTAAGGTAGTATATATCATTATTAGTGGTATTTACCGAGACGCGTTCAAACCAGGCAATATGGGGGTTTCCTGAAGCATCTAAATAAAGAGAAGGATTTCCGGAGTCTAAACCACTAGTTTTTGAGACGTTCGTTGATTCCTGGCCGGAACCGTCGGCATCTACCCATTCTGAGCCGTTCCATTCAAGATAATAGATATCATAGAATCCCAAATTCCTACTATCCCAGGAGATATGGGGATTCCCCGCACTATCTAAACGAAGCGATGGATTCCTGGAGTCACCGGTACTATTTGAGATATTTATTGATTCCCATCCTGATGAACCGTCGGCATCTACCCATTCTGAGCCATTCCATTTGAGATAATAAATATCACCTTGCCCTGAAGTATAATCCTCCCAGGCGATGTGGGGATTTCCCGAACTATCTATGCACAGCGAAGGGAATCCAGAATATGCGGTGTTTGATGAGACATTTATTGATTCCCGGCCCAAATCGTCGGCATCTACCCATTCTGAACCATTCCATTGGAGATAATAGATGTCGTAATTTTCATCGGGAATGTAATCCTTCCAGGCAATGCATGGTTTTCCGGAATTGTCCAAAAAGAGTGAAGGATAAAAAGAACTGTTAGTGGTATTTGATATATTTTTTGATTCCTGACCCGACCCATCAGCATCCACCCAGGTTGTACCATCCCATTTAAGATAATAAATTTCATTGTTGGCGAAAATCAAATCGTGCCAGGCAATGTGAGGATATCCTGAACTATCCAAGAAGAGAGAAGGATATTCGGAAGCACTGGTATTATTGGTGATGTTCATTGACTCCTGGCCCGAACCATCGGCATCTACCCNNTCTACCCATTCTGAGCCATTCCATTTGAGAAGATAGATTTCCGAATTTCCCGGGCTGGTATCTTGCCACACGATGTAGGTAGTTCCCGAGCTGTTCACAGCAACGCAGGGATTACGGGAGCTGCCTGGTGTGCTTAAAATGTTTACCGACTCCTGTCCCGAGCCATCGGCGTCCACCCATATTGCCCGGGCAGAATTTGCAAGTACCAAAACAAAAAGAATAGATAGAACAGTAAACTGCTTTACACTTCTCATTTTACAGCCTCCTTTTCAAAAAAGTGACAGGTACTTTTTCTATACTACTCCATCACTATTTTTAGAACCGCCGTTTATATATCCTGTCAGGAACGAAATGTTTTTGTCTATTTAACACCACACCTAATACCTTAGCCTGATTATCCTGCAAGGTGGCCTGCACTTGCTGGATGTCCTCCCTGCGGGTCCTGCCCGATTGGACGACCAGTAGAACTCCATCTACCTGGGAACTTAACACACTTGCATCGCTGTATGGAATAACCGGAGGCGAGTCTATGAGAATCAGGTCAAATTTTGATTTTAGCTCTCTTAAAAGGGCCATTAATCTTTTAGATTCCAGTAATTCTACCGGATAGTGTGGCAAATTTCCCGATGTTATTATTTTGAGATTCTCCTTTTCGGTATCGATTATTTCCGGGTCCAGGCCCGTACTACCTTCCAAAATTTCGGTTAACCCGGGACTTTGCATCAGGCCTAATCTATCGTGTACGGTCGGAAATCGCAAATCTGAATCGATTAAAAGCGTTTTATACCCGGGAACATCAGACATAGCCAAAGCCAGATTAATGGCCGTAGTAGTCTTACCCTCAAAATGGTTGGAACTGGTAATTAGGATTGCCTTCATCAACTTATCCTGGGTGGTTCGCAGAATGTTTGTTCGTAAAGCCCTGTATGATTCGCCGGTGGGAGATTTCTCGTCGGGTAAACTTAACGATGTGTGAAACATTATGCGTTTATTCATCTTTATTTACTCCTCTCGCCCATTAATGCAAATTTATTTTTCAAACCTTTAGCGTCTGAAGCCCAAAAAGGTTCTTCTTATCTTTTTTGGTGTTGAAGGAATGATTCCTAAAACTCTTGAGTGTAAGTATTCTTCTATATCCCGGGAAGTTCTCATAGAAGAATCCCGGTATTCGGCAAAGAACGCCATACCCAGGCCGAACACCAAACTCATCACACCTCCCAGGAGAATAAATATTGCCCTTTTTCGTCTTAGTGGATAAGGGGGTGGGACAGCGGGGTCGATCACCCTGGCGCTTCCCATTCCCCGCATTTCGGCGACTTCGGAGATGCGGGCGTCTTCCATTTTTCTTAATAGCGTTAAGTAGATTTCTTCATTACTCCTAACCGCCCGGGCTAAACGAGCCATCTGCAGTTCCTTTTGTGGCAAACTCTCCAGTTTGGCAGTGAGTTTCTGGATTTCCTCCTTAGCGCGAATTACTCGCGGGTCTTTCTCAGGATACCCAGCCAGATCGCCGGACAATGAAGCGTCAAGCGTTGATAGCCTGCCCAGAATATGGGCGGTTTCCGACGTCAAATCGGCCATCTTCTCCTTTTGTTTAAACTCTCTTAAGGCTCTATCAGAATCGCTGAGTTTCTTCTGCGCTATTTTGACCTGTTCCGCAATGAAATCATAAGCCCCGCGAGTCTTCCTCAGTGAAGCCTCATATCTGTAATCGATATACACCTGGGCCACAGTGTTGACTATGTGAGCACCCTGCACGGGGTCCCTGTCTTGCATACCAATCTCGATTATATTAGGTCCGCCGGTTGAACTCACAAACAGGCTTCTCCGCAATCCACGAACTGTCTTTTCAAAAGGGCCGGGATTAGTTTGAAAAAATTTGTTAAGTAGAATACTCAGGAAAGATGGGGGACCAAGTCTTTCATGTAAGCGAAGTTGTCTAACAACCTCTTCGGCGATAGTTCGACTCTTTATTATCTCTTTTTCGTTGGCGATAAACGCTGCTCTGGCTCCATAAGAAAGGGAACCCCTCTCAAGATAAGATATTTCCGTTGGTTCTACCATAAGCGTCGTAGAAATTTCGTAGACAGGTGCCATGCGAAAACTTCCTATAGTGGTAACTGTAAAAACGCTCAGGAAACCTGCGATGATCAAGACTTTTCTGGCAGATATAATCTGCAATAATTCCTGAAAGCTACTGGTTCTCTCTTCCGGATTTTCCATGCTTCTTGTTCCCCTTTTATGTGTAAAGAGTTATGCGGAATGAAAAATTTTCAATCTCTGGAAATGGTATCAATCATTACAATGAGCCCCATTACCGGTAATATGCCTCCAATAAAATAGCGATCGAAAAAGGTCCATACAGATGTTTTCCTTGGCACGTGAACGATATCGCCCGGTTCTAATAAAATATCTCCTCTTTTATCACCTTCGGTTATGACCTTCTTCAAATCTACTTTCATAACTTTGGGGCTCCTCGCCCGGGCCTGGCGGGTTATGGTGACTCTCTTCAAACCAGCTCTATCTGTATAACTTCCCGCTATGGCTATAGCTTCCAGGACGGTTACGCTCGCTTCCATAGGGTAAGCCCCCGGCCTTGCCACTTGACCCAGCACGAGGATTTGGTTGCTCTTAATAGTAGTCACTACGACAGTTACTTCTGGTCTTTGCACATATTCTGACAGCATTTCCGTAATTACTTCGTCCAATTTCGCCGGTGTTAATCCGTTGACATTCACGTCTCCTATCAGGGAGAAAGACATTCTGCCATCCGGTCGGACAGTTACTGTCCTGTCAAGTTCGGGATGCTGCCACACAGAAATCTCCAGCACATCTCCGGGGCCAAGGGTATAGGGTGAGGTTTCCTGGGCAACGGAAAAAGGTGTCCCTGTCAGAAGCATCGCTGATGCCAGGAAGATGGTGAAAGTTATCCTGGTGAACATATTTTATGGGCCTCCTTTGTGTAAATGGCATAAAATTATTATAGTTTACCTTAACAATATAACAATGGTGTAACGAAAATGTAAAAAATTTGTAAATTTTTATGGAATTTGATTAATTCAAACGATATATGACGCTTTTTAACGATAATATACAGGATTTAACAGGACTTCAATTCAGATTAACAAATTTGTCTTAACCTTGTCAAGTACATTTATAAGGGGTCTTAAAAAAAATTGCTCCTGGTTTATCATTGCGAACGATGCGAAGTCACGGTTCATCGGGACTTTACTCCTCGGTCTAGTCTTTTGACAACCTTGATACCAAAAAATTTGTCTTCCTCTCATCCCGGGGCGAGCATCATAATAAGATACTTACTCTTTATTTTAATGGGGATTCTTATTTTTACAATAGAGCGAATGGATAATTTTGTGACATTTTTTGATAAAAAAAAGACCCACGGAAAAAAGGGCCCTTGGGGCTTATTTTGAAGGGCGTTTTTGGCTGGAATTACTCATCTAAGTTCATTGATACGCGATTGCAGCCGGAAATTTTGCTATGATACATCAGTTGGTCTGCTCTTTTCAATAACGCATCAATTGTGTCGTTCGGCTTTACAAACGTAGCGCCAATGGAAATAGTGACTCGAACGGTATCGGGTCCTTTATGGAGAGCGGAATTCTCGACGAGCAAACGAAACCTATTGGCAATGGAGTATAACTGCTGTTCGTTAATATTTGCAACAATGGCAGTAAATTCTTCTCCTCCCCAGCGGCCTAAAATGTCGAAAGGTCTCAGATTATTCAGCAATGTCTTGGCTATCATTTTCAGTATTTCGTCTCCCACGTCATGCCCGTATACGTCATTGACTCTTTTGAAGTGGTCTATATCAATGAACAGAATCCCAAAAGGCCAGCCATACCTGTGCATTTCATCAAGTCTGGAATTCAGATTCATCTTAATGTATCGCCTGTTTGGGCAATTTGTTAGAGGATCGAGCAAAGCTATTTTCTCGCATTGTTCAAGCCTCTGGCGGACCGTAACCACCGGCGACTTGTCGCTGAATATTTGTACAGCCCCCGTAATTTGCCCGTTTGCATCTCGAATGGGAGCCACGCGGATGGAAACAGGCACCCGATGTCCATTCTTATGAAGAAGATACAAATCCGCTTCGCGTGCGCGTCCGTCGACGGTAGTTCTTGCCAATGGACAATCCTCTTTACAAAAATTAACCCCCTTGTCATCGATGTGCGTGAGAATATCGGAACAGAGCTTACCCATTACCTCGGAACTTTTGTAACCTGTAAGCCGTTCCGCTGCTTTATTCCAGTACCTGATTTTTCTCTCCCGGTCTACGTAATATACTCCATCGTACAATTCGTCCAGACTACTCTTGTAAACTTCGGTATCTACTTTCATTTCAACATCTCCTTAAACTAAACCCCACACCCGGAAATACGGGCGTGGGGCAAATTTGAACGAGTAACTTAGTTTTACTTTGGGTCGCCAAGTTACGTCAATATTCAGATCTAATATTTTATTATGGAAAGTACTTCGTATCCTTTTAGCTTTTCAACGCCCTTCAGGTCGGTTAGTTCTATCAGGAAACAGATACCTACAACCTTTCCCTTCAATTTCTCCACCAGGTCAATTGTCGCTTTGGCCGTGCCCCCGGTGGCCAGGAGGTCGTCGACAATCAGGATATTCGCGCCCGGGTGGAAGGCGTCAGCATGCATCTCCAGGGTATCGGTTCCGTATTCCAGCTCATAGGTTGTCTCCACCGTCTTATATGGCAACTTGCCTTTTTTCCGCACGGGGATAATGCCGGCGTTTAATTTATAGGCCAGGGGGGAAGCAATAATGAAGCCGCGCGATTCCACGGCTACAATCTGGTCGATCTTTTTTCCCTTATAATGATCCGCTAGGATATCGATTGCCCGGCGAAATTCCGAGCCGTTCTGGAGAAGTGTGGTGATGTCTCTAAAAAGTATTCCCTTCTTGGGAAAATCCGGAATACTGCGAATCAATTCCTGGAGCTCTTTCATTTTACACTCTCCTAATCCAATCCATGGAGTTGCATTCTAATAACAATCTTCTTCAATCTCTCTATTGCCCTTTTCTCTATTTGTCTTATTCTCTCCCGGGAGAGATTCATTTTCTCCCCCACTTCCCTGAGGTTATATCCTTTCCCGTCGACCATACCGTACCTTAATTTGATCACTTTTAATTCCTGAGGACTCAACTTTTTCAAAATTTGACCCAACTCTTCATGAGACTTTATCAAATCTACGGCGTGGTCTGGCGATTCCGTATCTTCATCTCGAATCAGATCTTTCAGGAAAATATCGAATTTATCTCCCAGGGGACTATCCAGAGAACCAACCCTTTCAAAAACCTGGATTTCCTGCAGAAACTTCCGGGTCTTCTTTATGGAAAGGCGCAGCGTCTTTGCCAATTCCGCCGTAGTCGGTTGCCTTTCCAGCTCCTCGCGCATCCTTTCCGAGACGTTAATGAGTTTCTTTATTGTTTCGTAGGCGTAAAGTGGAATGTGGATGGTTTTGGTCTGGTTCAGGATTGCCCGCTGAATGTACTGTCTAATCCACCAAAAAGCGTAAGTGGAAAAGTTGTAACCCATTTTAGGATCGTATTTGTCAATCGCTTTTATAAGACCTACATTTCCTTCTTCGATTAAATCCAAAAAGTCAAGACCGTAGCAAGAATAGCGTTTGGCAATGCTTATGACTAATCTCAAGTTCCCTTCAATCATTCGCTTTTTTGCTTTACCATCTCCCTTCTTTATTTTGGGAAAGAGCTCGGTCATCTCTTTTTCCGTAACTTGAGGAATCGTCCTCAGCTCTTGCATATACAGCTTTACTGAGTCAATACTCGATCCCATTTTTCCTCTGTTTCAGGAAAGAGTGCGCTTCTCAAGGCAGATAGAATACAGGATTGACCGCTTTGCCCCTCTCCCTTATTTCAAAATGGAGATGTGGTACTTCTGCCCAACCAGTTGCTCCCACTCGACCGATAGCCTGTCCTTTGTTTACCTTTTCCCCCTCTTGCACCAGATTTATGCTGTTATGAGCGTACACGCTCGAATAGTCTTCATTGTGTTTGATTATCACCATGTTTCCGTATCCCCGGAGCTTATTGTTACTATAGGTCACAATTCCTTCGTAAATAGCCGTTATGGCCGTTCCTTCCTCGCCCGCGATATCCAGTCCCTGGTGGCGTTTGCCGCTCTGTTTCCCGAATCCCGCCAATATCTCTCCCTGCAAAGGCCAGGAGAAATCGATCAGTTCCGGTGGCGGCTTCGCTTCTTCTTTTCTCTCCGGAGAAGGTCGCCTTGGGACGTAGGCT
>JABAOC010004759.1_pt2 | contig 60585 bp, 45 predicted proteins | sample 7062161 | NCBI WGS metagenome assembly JABAOC01 (sample SAMN14538625, study PRJNA623070) | marine sediment metagenome | biome: marine biome [ENVO:00000428]; feature: marine pelagic biome [ENVO:01000023]; material: deep marine sediment [ENVO:00002113] | place: India: Gulf of Khambhat ... | reverse complement strand
CGTTCCCTTGAGGCGAAAGGAATAACAGGGCTTGATGTTATGATTGGAACGCCTGAATATATGTCTCCTGAGCAGGCAGAAGGCAGAAAAGCTGACCAGCGCTCTGATATCTATTCGTTGGGAGTCATCTTCTATGAGATGGTGACCGGGAGTATTCCCTTTGAAGGAGAGACGCCTTTAAGCATAGCCTTAAAGCACGAGACAGAGCAGCCTAGAGATCCAAAAGAGCTAAATGCTCAGGTGCCTTCGGATATAAGTCAAGTGATACTAAAATGTATGGAGAAGGATAGAGAGAAGAGGTATCAGACAGCCAGAGAGCTTCTATCTGAGCTAGACAAAATAGAGAAACGCTTATCTGTTGAAAAGGGAGCTCTTCCTAAAAGAAAGCTCGAAGCAAAAAAAGCGGGGAGGAAGAAATGGAAAAGAGTTCTTTTATACGGCAGTGGCTTTGTTATCTTGATTTTGCTGGTTATAGCTGGAATCTCTTATCTCACAGAAAGATTGGGTACGATAGATTCGATTGCAGTCCTGCCATTTGAAAATGTGGATGAAGACTCTGAAACAGAGTACTTAGGCGACGCCATAACCGAAAGCATAATCAACAGATTAACGCAATTACCCAGCCTGAAGAAAGTTATAGCGAGAAGCTCTGTATTCCGGTACAAAGAGAGGGAGATAGATCCCCAGGTCGTAGGAAAAGAGCTCGGTGTTGATGCAGTGCTTGTCAGCCAGATGAGAAGACGCGGTGATGAGCTATCTATCAGTGTCGAGCTTGTAAACGTAGAGGATAACACTCGAATTTGGGGTGATCAGTATTATACAAGAGAGATTTCAGAGATTTTCGCCATTCAAGAGGGAATTTCAAATTCGATCGCTGATAATCTTCGGTTAAGGCTCACGGGCGAGGAACTCGAACGCATAACTAGGCGCGACACTGAGAGCACTGAGGCTTTTGTGGCTTATTCAAAGGGCCGCTATTTCTGGAACAAGAGAACAGAAGAGGACCTGAATCGAGCTATAGGATATTTCGAGCAGGCCCTTCAATTAGATCCTAACTATGCTCTTGCCTACGTTGGACTAGCTAATTCGTACCTCCTCCTTCCAGAATATGGAGTCTTTCCGTCAAAGGAGGCTTATCCGAAAGTGAAAGAGGCAGCTCTGAAAGCACTGGAAATAGATGACATGCTCGCTGAAGCGTACGTTACTCTTGCCCAAATTGAACGGCGCTATGATTATAACTGGGCAGCTGCTGAGAGGACATACAAACATGCCATTGAACTTGATCCCAACTATGCGACCGCTCACCACTGGTATGGTTATGATTTGATGTGTGTGGAGCGTTATGATGAAGCCATCCAGGAGATAAAAAGAGCCCATGAACTTGATCCTCTCTCTCTTGTTATAAACAGAAATTTGGGACAGGTTTTATACCGTGCCGGTCGCTACGAAGAAGCTTTGGAGGTCTTGAACAAGACACTCGAGATGGACCCAACCTTTAGTTCTACGCACTTTTATCTCGGGTCAATATACTTGCGAATGTCAAGATATGAAGATGCTCTTATGGAGTTTCAGAAAGAAAAAGAATATGCGAGAGGCTGGGTTGCGCGTGCAGATGCCTGGATTGGAGTTGCTTACATGAAGTTGGGCCAAAGAGAGAAGACGCAGGAAATACTGGATGAACTGATAAAAAGATCAGAACAAACATATGTTCAAGCAACCATAATTGCCATGTTGTATTTTATCCTTGAAGAAGATGATAAGGGATTTCAATGGCTGGAAAAGGGTTATGAAGAATACGATAGCTTCCTCCGCTTGATTAGAACAGATAAAATATTTGACCGGGTTCGCTCAGATCCAAGATTTAGGGAAATTGTGAGGAAAATGGGTTTTGGGAATTAAAAAAAAAGTTGCTTTATTGTAATAAAAGTTTGATATAATAGATGAAATGATTGGCACTGGTCACAAGCTCGAAAAGATAGTCGAGCTCACCTCCCACTTAAGACAGGTTCGCAAGGAAGAGCTTCAGTTCGGAGATTTGGTGCTCATTAAAACCCGCAATTCCCTGTACTCTGTCAGTGTTCTAGATTCTGATTGCTACCTTGTTTCTGGGGGTTGGTTCGATAAAAAGGGATTGTCGCCTTCGAAAGCGTCCATTTCTGGATGTACATGGGGTGGCAGCATCATCAAGGTGGATACTCTCGCAGCATGCGGACTTCGTCTTGAATTCGGAAATCGCGTCCTTACTACTCCTATCCAAAAAGTGTTTGTGGTACGTGGTAGCAGCAATAATTAAAAGAATAAAATAAAAGAAGCAGAAAAACTATCTCCTCTCATATTGTAAAAACCAAACAAAAAAGCAAATTCTTTTCCTTTATAAGAAAAAATGATGCATGAATATTTAAGCGAATATGATTTTCCGCCGTACAGGCCTCCCAACGAGGCTAACAGCGCCCTTATCCGCATCACAAGAGGCTGCCCCTGGAATAGATGCGAGTTCTGCTTTATGTATAGGGACACAAAATTCCAGACAAAACCGCTTGAGGAAGTAAAAAAGGATGTGAAGAAAGCCAGACAGATATACAGAGCAGCTCAATCCGTATTCCTTGGAGACAGCGACAATCTGGTCCACAAGGAGCTACCAAAAATAGTAACTTTTATAAGAGAGATTTTCCCTGATATCAGACGCATAACAGCTTATGCTAGGGCAAAGACTATTTTGAGCAGGAAGATGAAGTTCTTGACTGCGGTTCGCAAAGCAGGTCTCGATAGGCTCCACATCGGCCTTGAATCAGGGGATCCGATCGTACTCGAGTGGCTTTGTAAAGGAGTAACACCTGAGGAGATGATCGAAGCTGGGAACAAGGCTAAAGAGGCTGGCTTTGAGGTGAATTTCTATATCATCAGCGGTGCTGGCGGGAAGAAACGGTGGAAGGAGCATGCTTTAAACAGCGCCAAGGTTCTCAATGAGATAGGGCCGGATTTCATAAGGCTGAGGTCCCTGACAATCAAGCAGGGGACGCCATTAAAAGAAAAATTGGAAAAGGGGGAATTTGTCATTACTCCGCCCCTGGAAAGGTTGAAAGAAGTACAGCTATTCATAAAGAACCTGGATCTTGAGGCATGTTTCCTAGCCAGCGACCACCTGACAAACTTTCTCTGGGCAGGAAATGCCATCTTCTACAGGGGAGTAGCGGGCGACCTTCCTGATGACAAGAAAGTAATGCTAAAAACCTTACGCAAGGCTCTGGACTTTATTGAATCAACTGAACTGGAAATAAAAGATTCTAACCAGCTTTTGAAGGAAGGCTTCATCACCTCTCTTTAATCCAAGTTCTTCATACTAAATAAGAGAATAACTTAACAATATCATCCTAAGTTTTTATTATATAATATTATATAAGAAGATAGGGGATGATAATGGCTCAAAGAAGGAAGCACGAAAAGGGTGAAAGATTATATAATGGAACAAACCTAATATTTTTAAAAATAGCACTTTTTCATCAACCTTTACACTTCTTAGTCCGTCTTTATAATTGAAGAGAAATGAAAGAATCGTTATGAAGAAAATTATTGGGATTGTGGTTCTGGCTGTTTTGGCGGTTTCAGTCGGCGTTATTTTTTTCGTCGGTCGGGGGCCCAAACCCCAGTATCCCTATATTCACTCGGGCCCAGAGAAGTCTAATCCAAAATCCTTGATCGAAAAACAGAACCTAATTAAGGATATTGACTATTATGTGGCGCTGATCGAAAGTGCACACGGCGATCCTTTCAGGCAAGTTACAAGAGAAAGCTTTATAGCTAAAGCAGAAGAATTGAAGGATTCAATCCGACTTCTTCAGGATGATAAAATTTCGCTTATCCGCTGTTATTACTACCTGCAAGAACTTGCTGCATTTCTGCAAGACGAACATACCCGAATCAGATTCAGTGATAAATGGCGCAAAACTATTGATAAACTATTTCCTTTGATCATCCGTATCTTCAAAGAAAAAGTATATGTCCTTGAAGATCTCGGCCAAGCGGCTATTCCTCAATATGCTGAACTCATAAGCATTGATGACAAGCCACTAAAGGAAATTATGTCCGAAACAAGGAAGTTTGTGAACGTCACCCTCCTCCACTACAAATGGCAGATCGCCGAGAGGAATTTTGACACATGGCTTCAAACCTATTTCAATCTCAGACCTCCTTGGAATGTCACTTATAGAATCAATAACGAAGAAAAAACCGTAGAAGTTGCTGGGATCAGTTCCGAGGGATTTACTGAAAAAACAAAAAAAGATGAGCATTATTCAGAGTCTTTATTCAGTGTTGGGGGGGAGACTATTCCTCTTCTGAACATCCCTAGATTCTTTTACCCTGACAGACTCGCTTATAACAAATTCATGGATGATTTTTTTCAGAAATACAAAGATAAGAGTTACATGGTGATAGATCTGCGGCACAATCCTGGTGGAGACGGGCGTTGGGGATTTTTTGTCCTGGACTATTTTATGGAATCACCATATTTGACGATCAAGCGGTTTGATTTCAAGATCAGCAAAGAGTTTTCCGATATTGTTTGGTACAACCAGCATATGACGTACTACAACAAGAAAATTCCGAGGTTTTTGTGGTGGCTTCCATGGCTGAAATCTATAGAAGATGACTATTGGCTGGATAAGGTATTGCAGGCCAAAATCGGTGAATATGCCGAAGAACATTCCACTTACCGCAATCCAGACCCGAATAAAGTAAAATTCAAGGGGAAAACGTATCTCCTCGTGTCCCATTACACAAATTCGGCGGCCGTAGTTTTTTCCGCTATTTTCAAGCACCACAAGCTCGGCACCATAGTCGGACAAGAAACAGGGGGAAGAGAGACTTTCACGAGCGATCCAATCATTATTGAAATGCCGAATTCAGCGTTACGGGCTGTCATTCCGGTAGCCATCCTGGCCTTGCCAAGCAGGAATCCAGATAGAGGAGTGCTTCCGGATATAGAAGTCGAATACACTTTTGAAGACTACATCAGCAACAGGGATCTCGACCTTGAAAAAGTCAAAACGTTGATTCTCAAGGATATTTCTGAAAACTCAAATTGAGCGTTATCCCTCGAGCTTGATTCGAAAGAATAAATCTCTAAAACCGGGAATATATCATCTCTAAAATCTTATCCTGTTTAATGTTTGACAGAACGTTGGGCTGGATTTAGAGTATTTTAGATGGAACGCGATATGGACGTTTTGGTAATCGGGGGAGGAGTAATCGGTGCCTGTTCAGCATACTATTTAGCACGACAAGGGCTCCGGGTTTCGTTGGTGGAAAAAGGAGAGATTGCATCTGGATGCTCAGGTGCTAACGCTGGTCTTATTGTCCCCAGTCACTCTATTCCCTTGGCCGCTCCCGGTGTCTTTAGGCAAGGACTCAAAGGAATAATAAGATCCGAGAGCCCTTTTTATATTAAGCCTCGGCTTGATCCTCTGCTTTTTTCTTGGTTATGGAAGTTTCGAAAGGCTTGTAAACAAGATAAAATGCACCGCGGAATTCGTGTCTTGCGCGACCTGAACTCTGCCAGTTTGAAGTTGTTTGGTCATTTGATCAAGAGCGAATCCCTAAAATGTAATTTCCGGCAGGATGGCTGGCTGTTAACCTACAAAACTGATAAGGGTTTCCAGGGGGCGCTGGAAGAAGCTCAGCTTTTACAGTCTTATGATATTAAGCTGAGGATCATGAATGTAGGCGATGCTCTTGAGATGGAGCCGACTCTTCACCCTGAAATTGCAGGTTGTGTCTATTTCCCAGATGATGCTCATCTGAACCCAATGAGGTTTGTCCAGGCTTTGACCGAGCGTCTTAAAGAGCTTGGGGTAATCGTTCATACAAAAACAGATGTATTCGGGTTTGAAACATCTTCCGATAGAATAATAGCTGTAAGAACAGCTCAAGGCGATTTTAAACCAGATCAGGTAGTCTTAGCCGCAGGTGTCTGGTCGCGTGAAATCGGGCATATCTTGAGCCTGGGGTTGCCTGTGCAACCTGCCAAGGGCTACAGCATTTCATTCAAGCGGCCTGAGATTTGCCCGGGCATCCCGCTCTACTTCACAGAGGCCAAGGTTGCGGTTGCACCCTTGGATGATGATTTACGATTTGCAGGGACATTTGAGCTGACTGGGATGGATTTCAACTTTAGTAATCGGCGCGTGAACGCCATTATGCGTGCAGCCAAAGATTATCTAAGGAAAATTGAAACCACTGAGGTAATTGAAATTCGATTAGGTCTTCGGCCTTGCAGCCCTGATGGATTGCCGATAATTGACCGCGTTCCTGGTTATAAAAATCTGCTTATTGCCACAGGGCATGGAATGCTCGGAATCACCTTGGCCCCTGTTACTGGTAAACTGATATCCCAACTCGCCTGTGATCAGGCTTCAGATATAGATCTGAAGCCTTTGCAGGTGGCCAGATTCAGATAAAAAGGTTGATTCAAGAACATGCTTTTAAATTTCGTTTGATATATAATAATAATTCGGCGAAAAAAACTGATATGGAAAGGAGAGAATTCCTTAGAAATTTCCCCAGGGTGATCATAATTGGCGCAGTTGCAGCCCACATGTTCATGATCAAAGCCCAATCTTCAGTTTATGAAGTTTTAACAGACCAACCCCAGCGCAAAAAAAATCCCAAAGAAATTTTGATAGAAATGTACAAAGAAGTGGTAGAACTCGGACCTTATAAAAATGAAGACTTTATAAAAAGAGAATTTCATATGGAACTGGATAATGATGAAAATAACAGCGAAGAACATGTTGTTTTTTTAATTCAAAACGCAGGAGAAAAGGAGAAAATGATAATCCAGGTGACTTATTTCGAGGCCAAAAGAACCAGAATTATTAAATACGCTAAAGATATAAAGACGATATTATGTCACGTAAAAGGAGACGAGGTAGAGATAAAAAAATGCGACTATAGTGAGGATGAAGTTAAGTCCATGTTTCCAGATATTCTGCAGGGGATTAGAAATAAGAAAAAATTTCTCAAACTTATTGATCACAAAGATAAATAGAAAGAGCTTGATTCATCTTTTTATAGGTGGTCGATTCGTTAAACTCATTTTATTAATTTTTCAAATAAGCAGGTGGGCTTGATGAATCAAGCCCCTACAGATAAATCAAGCCCCTACATAAATATAATTAACTTTATAGCAAGCAGGCGGGCTTGATGAATCAAGCCTCTACAAAATTATAATTAACCCGAACAAATATAATTAATTTGTATAAAGATAATTAAAATATAAAAGAATATAATTAAAATATAAAAGGTGCATTGACCTTTATTTTTTATGAGATATTAGCTATTCTATCTTTTCTGCGTAACCTAATGAGCCTTGAATTAAACAGCATTGTTAAATCATTCTATCCCCAATTCAGGTGCTCAAAAAAATCGTTCAATTCCCTACAAGGAGGATTTTATGAAAACTCGCAAGAAGTGCTTAAAATTCGTAGTGGTCATCGTCTTATTCTGCTGGTCGTTCGTTGCACCATCAAATGCAGCGAGCCAGCCAATTAGCGAAGAGCTCTTAAAAAATTTAACTTACCGCAGTATAGGACCGACTAGACAGGGCGGAAGGTATGTTGATTATGCGGTTCCCAAACAGCAGCCATACACGTTTTATGCTGCAACAGCATCAGGAGGCTTATGGAAAACTGTCAATAACGGCATAACATTTGAGCCGATTTTTGACCATGAAAATGTCTTTTCTATCGGAGACGTGACAGTTGCCCCATCAGATCCGAATATTGTCTGGGTCGGTACAGGTGAAGCCAATAACTCGAGAAGTTCTTACTGGGGAGATGGAGTTTACAAGTCAATAGATGGCGGGAAGACCTGGAAAAATATGGGGCTTAAAGAATCCCATCATATTGGCCGTATTGTGATTCATCCGAAAGACCCGGATATTCTCTATGTCGCTGCCCTTGGTCACCTCTATTCAGAAAATCCTGAACGCGGATTGTACAAAACAACCAATGGCGGAAAGAGCTGGAAAAAGGTCCTGGATGTGGTGGCTCGGGGTAAGAATATCGGAGTAGTAGATGTAGCCATGCATCCGAGTAATCCTGAAATACTCTACGCTGCAACGTATGATAAAGAGCGAAAACCTTGGACTTTTAATCTGGGAGGACCCGGAAGCGGTGTTTACAAAACTAGTGACGGAGGTAAATCGTGGACAAAACTCAGGGGCGGGCTTCCGACTGGAATTCTCGGACGCATTGGCATAGATATCTACAGGAAAAATCCGGATATATTGTATGCAACCATCGAAAACGCTAATAAACCAAAAATGTCAGATGAGGAACGGGAAAAAGAATTGCTCGAAGGAAAATCAAGTCGAGGGATGATCGGCGGCGAAGTATACCGCTCTGATGATGCCGGGAAAACATGGAAGAAAGTAAGCCCGGATGGGCAAAGTATCGGAGGTGCTCCTGGATATTATTACGGTCAAATAATAATCGATCCTAATGACGATAAGGTTGTCCATGTCCTGAGTGCTGCTTCCTGGAGGACAACGGATGGCGGCAAAACGTGGGAAAGGCGCCCTCTGCGATTTGGGGGTGATGACCATGCCTTATGGATAGATCCTGAGAATTCTAATCATATGATTTTAGGCTATGACCATGGTATGGGCATAACCTATGACGGGGGCAAAAACTGGTATCATCCTGACTTTAAGCCTTTAGCCCAGTTTTATACAGTTGGTGTGGATATGTCCTACCCTTATAATGTCGCCGGCGGCACCCAGGACAACGGATCACTCATGGGTCCCAGCACAAAACGTAATGGCGAACCGATTAGGCTTGAAGACTGGCAAAGGGTAGGGGGCGGTGACGGCATGTATAACGTGTTTGATACGAGTAACAACCGTTACCTTTATAATGAATCCCAGTTTGGTCCTCTTTCTAGATTGGACCTGAAAACTGGAGAGAGGAAAGAAATAGCTTATCAAAGAAAGAATCCTGATCTTCGCTGGAACTGGAATTCTCCGGTATTAATATCTCCGCACAACAGCAATGTTATTTACCACGGAGGAAATATACTGGTGAAGTCACCCTTCCGTGGTGAATCCTGGGAAGAAATCAGCCCAGACCTTACTACTAATGATCCGAGGAAGCTTCCAACTGGAAAAGGCGGGGCTGGAAATATCCAGTATTGTACGATAACAACCATAGATGAGTCACCTCTTGAGGAAGGTGTGCTCTGGGTTGGAACAGACGACGGAAACGTGTGGGTATCAAGAGATGGCGGTAAAAACTGGAAGAAGCTTAACGACCACATAAAAGGGAATCCTGGGTATTGGGTGAGCAGAATCATCGCCTCCCACCATTATGCCGGCACTGCCTATGTTTCCTATACAGGCTACCGGAGGGATAATTTCAAACCATTCCTGTATAAAACAACAGATTATGGAGAGACATGGATTTCAGTAGCTTCTAACTTGCCAGATGAACCTATCAATGTCATAAGAGAAGATCACAAAAATCCGAACCTACTCTTTGTGGGGACTGAGTTTGCGGCGTACGTCTCTATAGATGGCGGCAAAAATTGGACCAAGATGAAAACCAACATGCCCACCCAGCCAGTCCATGACCTGGTGATTCACCCCAGGGAGAATGATCTTGTCGTGGCTACACACGGTCGCGGATTTTTTATTACTGATATTACTCCACTTCAAGAATTGACAGCTCAGGTTCTTTCTAAAGATGTGCACCTTTTTGACATAGAATCTAAAGTGAGATGGATAAACAATAAATTCAACGTTTCCAGTTCATCCAATTTTGAAGGGGAGAGTGAACCAGTTGGCATCGTGATTAATTATTACTTGAAAAACAAAGTCAAAGGTGACGTAGAAGTAATTATTTACAAAGGCGATAAACTTATCAATGTAGTGAAAGGCAAAGGTGCTGCAGGTATAAATAAAGTTGTTTGGGATATGACGCAGCGCAGAGAACGAACAGAAGAAGAGAAGAAGAGGATTAGGGAACGAATGGAGCGGTTCAGAGCGTTTGGATTTCGGAGGCCAATGGATGTAAACTACGCTTACGATCCTGCCCCATTAGGTGAGTATAAGATTGTTCTCAAAGTCGGCGATCAGGTATTAAAGAAGAGCGCTTCCATTCTCCAAGACCACTGGTACGATAAATAATAAGATTTGAATCTTTCTTGTTTATGGGGTCAGGCCTTATCCTGCGGAGTGCAATAAGAACGAGAAGTAGGAAAGTATCTTTTCCTGATGGCAAGGCCTGACCCAATGCATTTGTGAGGGAGTCTTTTGGTGTGCTATCATGATGTTTTGTGATCACGCACATTATTTTTCTTTGGAGGTAAATGAGGATGAAAAGAAACACATGGACCATTTTAATCTTTTTGAGCATAATCTCTTTATTCGCGTTGTTCTCAGGTGCTTGTCAAGGTGCCAAAAATCCTGTGGGAGAGACAATACTCTGGCCCCCGATCGAGCCTTTTCAATCCGGTTATCTTAAGGTTTCCAGCATCCATGAAATCTATTACGAACTCTCAGGGAATCCTGAAGGAAAACCGGTGTTTTTCCTCCACGGTGGGCCGGGAGGAAGTTCTTCACCCTACATGCGTCGTTTCTGTGATCCGGAAAAGTTTCTCATGGTTCTTAGTGATCAGCGCGGCGCTGGAAAGTCAAAACCGTATGGGGAAATCAAGGAGAACACGACTCAGAACCTGGTCGAAGATGTCGAGCGCCTCAGAAAGCACTTGAAGCTCGAAAAGATCATCCTCTTCGGGGGTTCCTGGGGTACCACGCTGGGTATAGCTTATGCTGAGGCTTACCCAGAAAACGTGAGCGGTATGGTGCTAAGGGGAGTTTTTATGGCAACAAAGGAAGAAATTGATCACTTTTACCATGGCGGAGTAGGACGATATTTTCCTGAGATTTACGAAGCATTGCTAGCTACATTGCCCGAGCCTTCGAGGCGGCCGTTGCCCGATTATCTCTTCAGATTAATCAAGGAGGGCAATCAGGCTGATAAAGCTAAATACAGCAGAGCCTGGGCTAAATACGAAGGAAAAATAAGCGGATTAGAAGTTCCTGATGAGGTGATAGAGGACTGGATTGAGAATTCTAATCCCTATGCTTTTGGCCTTTTTGAAAACTTTTACATGGCAAACGGATGTTTTCTTGAAGAAGGGCAGCTATTCAAGGATGCCGAAAAGATTTCCCATATTCCAACTATCATAATCAATGGACGGTATGACGTTATCTGTCCTCCCGTCACCGCCTACCGGCTGCATAAATTACTTTCCAAATCAAAGCTGATAATTGCTGAAGGTGCAGGCCATTGGATGGGAGAAAGGCCCATTGAGAAAGCTTTGCTTGAGGCAATGAAAGAGTTTGAGTGATAGGGATTAGCATTATAAATTCCCTGCGGAAACTAGCGAGTAATGCAAGCGTGACAAAGGCTCTTTATAGAAGAATTAGAACAGGACTTCGCACTTCACCTTTCTCTTTTTCAATTCATTGAGAAGCCTTTCTTTATACTCGAGGAAGAACTTATCTGTCGTTGCTTCCTTCAGGCCCTGCTGATGATAAAATCTTCTAATTGTATCTAAATAGTTCATTTTATCTATGTAGATTTTGTCCGTCTTTCCCTCTAAAAGTTCTACAAGTTTTTCGGGATTTCCTGGAAGCAGGGGGCCGACAAAGGCAAATGTACTTATTCCCTTTGAATGAATTTTCTCGAGGGAATTTATCCTCTCCTTTACTGATGATGCCCTTGACTCGAATAATGTCGCTATCCTCTCGTCATCGGTTGTTATAGTAAATCCCACCTCAATTTCCTCAAACTGGAGGAGTAAATCCAGGTCGCGCAAAACAAGCGTTGATTTTGTCTGAATATTAACGGGGAACTGCTTCATCACCAGTTCTTTCAAACACTGCCTGGTTAGTTTGTAATCTGCTTCCAGAGGCTGATAGGGATCACAAACAGACGAAATCCAAACAATGCCTCTTCTTGCTCTCTCAAGCTGTTTTTTCAGGAGTTCGGGAGCATTGATCTTAACATCAACAAATTCGCCCCACGGCTCTTTATGTCCCGAATATCGTCTCATGAATAGACGGGCATAGCAGTAGGTGCAATTGTGCTCGCAGCCGGTGTAGGGATTCAGGCAGTAATCAAAAATTTTTGATTTGTTGAGAATGCTTTTCGCCTTAACTTCACTGATTTTTAGCATCTAAACCTACTCTTCTATATTCATTGTCAACTTATAGCTAATAATTATCAACTTAAATATGCATATTATCATTTCAATTTGACTCCTTACACATTCCCTGTTATGCTCTTGCAGAGCTAAAATGAAGATGGAGTTCTATGGCGGAAAAATGTTTATTTTTCTTGATAATATATATAAGAAAAGTAATAATTCCTATGGCCATTTTGTCCGTGTATTAAATGAAATTTATTAACAAGGAGGAAAAAATTAGGAATATTCTCAAGTTATTTATTGTGTTGATTCTGTCTCTTGTGATGGGTTTGTCAGATGGACAGGCACAGCTCAAATGCAAGGTTACTAATGATCCCGCTAAGGTTGAACTGATTTATGACGATTTACATAACTTCATAAGGGCTATGGAAATGCTGGGCAAGGAGAGCAATCCTGAAACAATTTTTCAGAGAGAGTATCTAGATAAAGCTTCCCCTGGACTTAAGGAATACGTTAGCGCAAATAAGTATGAAGCAAAACATTTTGTTGAGGAAATCCGTAAAAAAATGGCTCAATATTCCGGCCTTCGCGACCTGCCGAAAGCACTTGTTGCGCAGGAAAATGCGATACGCAAAGCTTTTAAAGGACTGACGAAAGTGATTCCCAACACCGTGTTCATGCCAGTCTATTATTTTGTTGGCATAAGAGGAGGAGGGCTTCACGCTGAGCCTTCAGAATACGGACTGCTCATAGCAATTGCCGAGTTAGATGAGGATCTCCCAGGAGTAAAACTCGTTCTTGTGCACGAGACAGTACATGTCCAGCAGGCTTTAGCCGTAGGGCTTGAGGAATATCAGTCGATTTACGGACCAAAGATGAGCTTGCTGGCAGTCTCACTTAGAGAAGGTGTAGCTCAGTTTTTAACGTTTCTCAGCACAGGTGAGCGCACTAAAGAAGAAGCCTACGAGTATTTCGATAAAAACGAAAGGGAGGTTTGGGAGCGGTTCATGGCGGAGATGAACGAACACTTGCCAGGTGACTGGATGTGGACAAAGCCAAAGAAATCAGAGCAGCCCAGAGACCTTGGTTACATCATCGGAGACAGGATCGTCGAGGCATTCTACAATGAGGCTGAGGATAAAGAAAAGGCAATAATAGATATTCTTTCGATTACTGACTACCAGGAGTTCTTTAAGAAGAGTGGATATGCAGAAAAGTTTTCAGATAAATGATAAAGGTGAAATATACGGCATATAATCAGAATCGGACCAAACTCTTGCGAGTTGGCATACCTTTCTTCGCTTTATTCTGTATCCTCTCTTGCATATGCTCATACTCAATCTATTCTTCTCCAGCTGTTTCTGGTTCCTGCTCAGCTTTAGCTGCTCAGGAAGAGGATCAGAAAGAGAAAGAGAAACAAAAAATAATCACAGAAGAGATAGTCGTAGAGGCTCCGTTGCCCAAAGATCTCCCCCTGTCTACGACATCATTGATTAAAAGAGAAAAAATTGAATCCTTGTCTCCTAAAGACCTCTCTGAAGTTCTTTCTTATACTTCCGGGACATTCATCTCTTCTGGCTCAAAAAACGAATTCAGGATAAAAATCCGAGGATTTGAAAGCCAGAGAATTGTTTTGCTTTATGATGGAATACCGATTTATGAGCCCTTTTTTAATTCATTTGACCTTAAGACAATCCCTGCTGAAGAAGTTGAGAATATAAAAGTTGTCAAAGGGGCTTCTTCTGTTCTTTACGGTCCCAATGCACTTGGGGGAGTTGTTAATATCATTACCAGAAGACCCGATTCTCCCTCTTTTTCCCTGAAAACACTTTTCGGGAGCAGCAATTCCTTAAACATTTCTTCCTCAGGAGCGGTTAATTGGAAAAATGTCTTTTTCTCCGGCTTTGCTTCTTTTGACAAATCAGATGGATTCAAATGGAACAAGAATGGAGAAAATACTCTCAGGGAAAACAGCGATTATGAGAGAAGAAACGTTACAGGCAAGGTGTATTTTTATCCCAACCAGAAGAGCGAAATACTCTTAGAAGCAGCTTATTACTGGTCAGAGTTTGGCGTTCCTTTTGCCACAGAATATTACTTTCCGCGCTACTGGAGATTCAAAAGCTGGAATCGACTCCAGCTCAATCTCGGAGGGACCTTTTCTTTGTTGAAAAGAGGCCATCTTAAGTTTAGAAGCTACTATGTCAGGCACGATAACGTCCTCGATGCCTACGCAGACGCCAGTATGAATGAGCTGTTGTGGGAGTCTACGTATGATAACGATTCCTACGGGGCCTTCCTTCTCGGGAGCATTCCTTATCTGACCCAAAATGAATTGAAATTTAGTTTGAATTACAGAGATGATAATATCAGGACTCAGGATGACAGGGGAGGGGAGTGGGAAGAGTTTGAACACCAGACTCTTTCCGTTGGATTCGAGAATCATTTCAGCCTTAATCCAAGATTGAAACTTGCAGTAGGGGTAAGCCTTGATTATTTGAGAAAATATTCAGGGGATAACAAAACTTCATTAAATCCTATTTTAGGCCTAAAATTTAATCCCTATGAATATATTGATATTCATTTGACATTCTCTCAAAAGTCACGATTCCCGTCGATGAGGTCATTGTACAGCTCGCTCGCAGGAAACCCTGATCTTAAGGATGAACGAGGAACAAGCTATGAACTTGGCTTAAGCTATGAAAGAAGTTTTCTTCTCTCCGGTGCAATTTTTTACAACAGGATAAAGGATCTCATCAGTGCTGTGCGTTTACCCAGTGGATTCCAGACCAATTTAAATATCGGTAAAGCAAATATTTTCGGCTTTGAACTGGAAGCCCAGAAAGCATTCAGTTGGATGAGCTTTTCTGCAAGTTACACCTATCTTAAGGCTAGAAATGAAGAAGAAGATCGTCCGCTTGACCTTGTCCCTGAATCCCAGTTGAACTTTGTTCTGGACGCTGAGGCAAAAAATAAACTTCGATTCACTTTGTGGGGACTTGCCGTATCCGATTCGGAGCTGAAAATCTTCGATGATATAGTTCGGGTTCCCGGTTACTTTGTTCTAAATGCGATACTTTCGAAAAGCTTTTCAAATTTCACTATTTTCCTTAAAGGTGAAAACCTTTTCAATAAATATTATGTGACTGAGCCTGGATACCCGATGAAAGCAAGAACAGTAAGTCTTGGATTAAAATTCAATTTAGGAGAGAGAGACTAATTAGGAAATAAAAGATAAATTAAAACGAAAGTAAAGATAATAATTAAATAGCCCCGGATTGATAAAAAGAATTCCTGCTTTTTTCTACTCTTTCTTCGTTATTTTCTTCTGTTTCTTCTTCTTTTCCATTCCTACGGGTGCGACCCAGTTAAGGATCTCTTTCTTTGCTCCTTTTTTCATGCCCTTTATCCTTAATCCAATTTCCAATTTATCATCTGTCATTTTTTTCCAAGCAATTTCTGCTTTCAACGGAGTTTTCAAACCCTTTTCTGGAACATAGAGTTCTAACTCTATATCAGAACCTGGGTCAAGGGTAACAATATTAACAATTAACTTGCAGCCTCCACGGGAGAAATCATGAACTGTGGTTCTTTCGATTAGTCTATCTTTGCCTTCAGCTTGTAGCACGTGTCCAGGAAGCAAACACTTATGCCGTTTATATTTTCTTCTTTCTTCAGTCATTTTATTATTTAGCGCCGCTTTATTAGAATCCTATCTTCAAATAGAAGGGGAGTCAACATTTTTCTAAAAAAAATGTCGCATTATATCTTTTTTTGTCCTATAAAAGGAGTGAAACTAAGAGTTGAATTTTTATTGTTAACAAATTTCTTTGAATAAGGACTAAAATAATAAAAGTCAAGGATAATTATTATCTTTATCCAGACAAAGTTTGAGAATGAAGTTAAACATTCCGAGTGAGTATAAATCATATCTGCGTATTGGAACCTGTTCGTGGAAGTACGATTCCTGGAAAGGCCTCTACTATGATGCAGGTAAAACATATCGCCCTGATGAATATCTCTCCGATTATGCAAAGAATCTCGACTCAGTTGAGGTTGACCAGTGGTTTTGGAGTCTCTTTCCCAACAACATAAGATTACCTGAAACGAGGACAGTCGAGGCTTATGCAGACAGCGTGCCTAACGATTTTATTTTTACGGTGAAGGCACCAAATTCCCTGACACTTACCCATTTCTATGCCAAACAGTCCAAGCAATATGCCGGTTTTGCGGGGAGGCCAAATATTTATTTTCTGGATAACGATCTTCTTAATAGATTTCTCGAGCGATTATCGCCGCTGGGTAAGAAGCTGGGGCCCGTCATGTTTCAGTTTGAATATCTGAACAGGAAAAAGATGCCTTCCAAAGAGGCGTTTTTCTCACGTTTTCATGAGTTCATCATAAAAGCGCCCGAGGATTTTCAATATGCCATTGAGATAAGAAACCCAAACTACTTATCTGTTTCCTTCTTTGAGTTCCTCAAGGAGCACAACCTTGGCTATGTCTATCTTGAAGGCTATTATATGCCGCATATTGGCGAGATATTCGAAAAGTACAAACCACAGACAGCTGATTTTTCCGTAATTCGCTTACACGGGGGAGATAGACTTGAAATTGAATTGGAGACAGGTGGAAACTGGGATAAGATTATTGCGCCAAAACCAGAAGGATTAAAAGCCGCAGCGCGAATTACCAAAGAGAACCTCAAGCGAAGAATCCTCACCTTTGTAAACGTGAATAACCATTTTGAGGGAAGTGCGCCGATTTCCATCGAGCGGTTGTCAAAATTATTTTAAAAAAGGGAAGCATTTCTATATTTCTGCAGGAGGCAAATTCAATGAGAGAAATGGATTTAAGAAAATTAACTTTGCTGTTTCCGTCTTTAATCATTATCTTAGTTTTTCTGCTCTCAGGCTACCCAAACGGACAAAATCAAGCTGATAAGCTCCGTTTTGGAATTCTATTTACAAAAGAACAGAGTAAAGAAGCTCTTGACGGACGTGTGTTGTTAATGGTTTCCACTGATCCAAGCAGGGAGCCACGGTTTCAGATTGGCGATAGCTCTAATACGCAATTAATTTTCGGTATTGATGTAAACGGGCTAAAACCAGGGGAAGTAGCGGTGGTAGACAGGAATGTTTTTGGCTATCCGTTGAAAAGCATTTCGGAGATTCCGGTCGGAGAATATTGGGTGCAGGCTCTTTTCCATCGCTATGAGACTTTCCATCGAGCGGATGGTCATACAGTAAAGCTGCCCATGGACAGGGGAGAGGGACAGCGTTGGAACAGAGCGCCTGGTAATCTTTACAGCATTCCCCAGAAAGTACGGATCGATCCTGAAAAAGATGAAGTGATTAGAATTACTCTCGATGAAAAAATCCCTCCAATCCCTGACCCGAAAGATACGAAATATATCAAGCATGTAAAAATCCAGAGTAAGCTCTTGACAGAATTCTGGGGTCGTCCCATGCACCTCGGCGCCTGTGTTCTTTTGCCAGAAGGTTTTGATGAACGTCCTGAAGTGCGCTACCCTCTTGTCATTAATCATGGCCATTTCCCCTACACTTTCAGCGGGTTTCGGGAGACTCCACCGGATCCAAATCTTAAGCCAGTTTATAGCGAAAGATTCAACTGGGCAGGATACAACAAGACTGTTCAAGAATATGCCTATAAATTCTACAAAGATTGGACAAGCCAAGACTTTCCGAGGATGGTTATTATAGAAATTCAGCATGCTAACCCTTATTATGATGATTCTTATGCTGTGAATTCAGCTAATCTGGGACCCTACGGAGATGCGATCACCTATGAGCTCATCCCGTATATCGAGAAGAAATTCCGTTGTGTTGGAGAAGGTTGGGCGCGTTTTCTCTACGGTGGTTCAACTGGCGGCTGGGAAGCTCTAGCTGCCCAGGTGTTTTACCCCGATGAATACAATGGTTGCTATGCGGCCTGTCCTGACCCGATCGACTTTCGTGCCTATGGTATTGTTAATATCTATGAGCATAAAAATGCCTATTTTGTGGAAAGCCGCTGGAAGCGAACTGCAAAGCCCGGGCGCCGGAATTATCTGGGTGAGATAGGCTCTACCCTTGAAGAGATGAATCACCGGGAACTCGCACTCGGAACGAAAAGCCGCTCGGGTGACCAATGGGATATCTGGCAGGCAGTGTACTCGCCGGTTGGTAAGGACGGCTATCCAAAGCCGATCTGGGATAAGTTAACTGGTGAAATAGATCATTCTGTGGCTGAATACTGGCGTGAGAATTATGACCTTCGATCCATCCTAGAAAGAGATTGGAAGACACTCGGTCCTAAACTTAAAGGAAAGGTCCATATCTACTGCGGTGATATGGATAACTATTATCTAAACAATGCTGTCTACCTAATGGAAGAATTTCTCGAAAACACAAAAGATCCTTATTATGATGGAGTCGTGGATTACGGAGACAGAGCAGAGCACTGCTGGAATGGCGATCATACAAGACCGAATGCGATCTCACGGTTGAGGTACCATCAGATGTTTATTCCAAAGATTTTGGAGCGGATTCTTAAGACTGCTCCAGCCGGAGCAGACCTTAAAAGCTGGCGATATTAAGTTTTGGCGGGATTGAATCCTTAATGTGTATTAAAGATAAAAGGAGGTAAACTTATGGCTATGGCAATCACAAGCTTTAAGATTGAAAGTTATTGCGTGCAATTATATGCAATAGACAGAAAAGGGGGCAGAACAAGATGGGGCGATAAGACAATTCTTCTGTATTCGGGAGGAAGAGAAGTAGCCCAGGCCGTTTTTGCAGGGGAGGGATTTAGTCCGCCTGAACCATATTTTTCGGCAGGAAAAATATATTATTTTGCCCAAGCCAGCATGTATGGAGCGGTGATCGACTTGCTGCGCAATGAGAAGACCGTACATATCGCCTGGAAGCCAATTTCTGATCCAAAAGAGCCCCGAGATGGAGATGCCTATTTCTATACAGGCGAAGAACAAACATAATAGAAAAAGCAGCCAGGATTCTTTCCAAATTGTTAAAGCCAAACTTATAGATCTCTTATGTCTATATAAATATTTGAATTTGTTTGAGGCAGGATATTTCCGCTTGCAAGGATAAAATAATCGATAACTGGCGAGAATTTCCAGCGACATTTCATCAATATTGGGTAGAAATCATCAGTTTCTTTTAGGGGAAGATATGTATAATTTTTCCCTTCTTGAAGAGCGATATTATTGATGTGTAGGAATAGCTCTTTGGCACTTTCTTCATTAGAGGCATAAAAATCGAACAAATACCAGCTATCAAGAGCTTCGCCTTTTCGGGGAACATAAGGAGTTTTTATAAAGGGAGAGAAAACCTTAAATAAGAAATGAAGGGTTCTGTATTTTTTGGGGATGCTTTCTATCCTTTCTCCCAATATTTCTTTACTTGACCAGATAGAACAGCCGGCTTCTCCTGAGGAGGATTCTAATCTATAGCTCTTCACATATCCATATATACGCTCTAAGTCAGGTGAGCAATAAAAGTCGAGATAAGAATTATATTTGATGAAATTTTTATGAATCTCTTCGAATTTTGCTTCTTCAAGAGCGCCTTTAACTCTTCTTTTTTTATAGGCAGGATTAATTATATACTTGAAGGGAATTATGACCTGGGCATTATAGTATCTTTTTACTAAATGAAGAGCTCTTAAATTACGTCCTGCTATCATGCAGTATATAAGATCTGCTTTTGAGGAGATTTTTGAGACTATAAGATTGCACATCCTTTGGGCAATCCTTAATTTCAATCTTCGATAGTCTGGATCAACTCTAAGGTCATAGAAATAGCCTGCCTTTATTTTTTTTCTGTTAATCAGGATTTCTTTAACAGCACCTGCCACCAAGGAGACTAGTTTTTTATCATAGAAACCCGCCAGAATGAGATAATCTTTATACATCTCTGATCTACGATGAAAACTTTTTCTGTGAAAGCCTATCTTAAGCTCTTCTCCTTGTGGGCATCTCTCTTCCAATTGAAGAGCTGCTTGGTTGTCAGAAGGGAGGTATTCTCTGATTATAAATTTATTCTTCATAATTTTTTCTCATTAATTAATCTGCCCTACTGTAAATGTGAAAGCAAAGCTAAGATCGGTTCGGGCTAATTTCTCCTTGAGAGAGTGAAAGAGTCGGATTTTCTTCTTTAGGGCATCAGGGAAGTCCCTTTTGACTAAAAAATGCCGGAGACAGAACAGTCCCCTGGAAACAGAAACTCTTATGCATGATTCAAGGATTGAAAGATATTCTTCTTTTGAAGTAAAGGAAGAAATGTCAGATAAAGAAAATTTATTTATGCTTTTTTCAGGCAGGTTTGCTAAGTAATGCTGGAGAGAATCTGTTACAATTTCTACTCTGGATATATTCTCTTTGAGGAGAGGGTAGTTTTTCTCCATTAAATAAATCGGGAGTGCCTTTTCGTTTGTGAATTTATTAAGGATTAAAATAGAGAGAAAATGATTTTCTTTTGCCAGATAGGTCTCTAAAGTATTTGAAATAGAGTTGTAAATATAATCTCCTACAGGAAAATTCTTGGGGACATATTGATAGAATCCTGGGTCTTTAAAAAAGAATTTCCAGAAAAAACGATGACAAACAAAATTCAGAAAAAATTTCCATCCTTTTGTATTCCAGTGTTTTTCACAAAATTTTCTCTGATTTTCAATATCAGTAAGAGTAAATAGTTTTTTTATTTTTTTTCTGCGGAATATTTTGACAACAATAGAGAGCATTTTAAAATATCGCTCCCATCTCCCCTGATATAGAATTCCTCTTTTGATCATTTTTAGTTGTCCATCCCAGAAATCTCTTGCTTGAGGGGATAAACCAGAACGGATTTGGTGATACAGAAAGATTCTGTGGATGCTTTCTCGCAAGCCCAAAAATTTTAGGTATTTTTCATAACTGAGGTGTTTGATAGCGGCTATTTTAAGTTCCAAGAGATAATTTTGAAGCGGATTTATATCAATGGATATGACTTTTTTCGGTTGAGCGATTAATAAATCTAAGGCGCGAGCTCCGCTTCCAGTAATGGTCAGAACAACGTCATCTTTATTTATTTTAAGAGCTTTTAATTCAGATAAAGTATCTTCGTTAGACGAGGAGTAATTTATTTTCTGGTTAAAATGTTTGAAATTTAGCTTGCTTTTTTTCATTTTTTTATATGTTAATTTTTCTGATTTTTATCTTAAATTTATAGATAAGGAAGGGGAGAAGAATCATATCTGCCACTAGAGCACTAAGCATAGTCAGAGCCATTAAAATTCCAAAAAATTTGGCGGGTTTGAAATCACTAAAGATTAATATCAAAAATCCTAATCCATTAACTGTAGAAGTGATGATCAGGGCCCTCCCTAAAGTTTTTATTGTTCCTCTTAAAGCCTTTTTATAATCTTGCTTGGTATTTTTTAGTTCCCAACCTATCCGAAAAAGAGTGTGAATAGTATCATCTACTATTATGCCGATGGCAATGGAAGCGATCATGACTGTTCCCGCATCCAGGTTTATTCCGATGTAACCCATGAGACCAAAGATCATTATGATAGAGATAAGATTTGAGAGAGCAACGACTAAAGTCAAAGAAAAGGATCGAAACGTAAGGCCTATTATTACGATTATCAGAGAAAAAGCTATTAAAAAACTTATTATTTGAGTATTAACTATGTATTCATAAAAGTGTGCATAAAGAGGGATTATTCCTGTAAGCTCAACAGAAAGGTTTTCTTTGTCAAAAACTTTTCGAGCTAAGGCCTGTAGTCTTGATTGGATTTTCATCATCTCTTTTGATGATATTTCTGATGATGCTCGGAATGTTACCACAGTTTTTCTGAATTCATTATCCACAAGTCGATTCAAAAATCCTCTATCATCATTTCTGAGGAGAAGAGATAAGAAATTAATGGAGGATTTTTCTTGTTTTGTAGGATTTTCACCGTGAAGTACACTATTCGTTGATAAAGCAATATCTGCCACAGAAATTTCTTTCCTGAGGTTGTCTTCTTCAATTGTCTGTTTTTGAAAATCGAGAATTTTATTCAAGATTTTCGGCTTTTGGAAAATGTTTTCCTGGTCTGATGTCAGGACTGCTTGGATTGGATAAATACCCCCGAAGTGCTTATCAAAAAACTTGGCAGACTTGACCAGTTCGCTCTTTGAGCTGAAATATTTCAATTGATTTGTATTGACACTGATCCGAGAAAATCCGCCAGATAAGATGATTGTTGAAATGAGAAAGATAAATATAATTACTCTCTTTCGAGAAGTGATCACTCGGGAATTCCAGCTGAGAAAACCTTCTAACAAACTTTTGTTTTTTATTCTTTTCTGGGATTTAAACTTATAAGTAAAGTGAAGAAAAAGGGGAAAGATATGAAAGAAAACAATAAATTCAAAGAGCATGGCTGAAGCTGTATACAATCCGAATTTAGATATAGCATTCGATGGGCTGAAATAGAGAGAGAAAAAACCGATAGAAGTGGTTAAGCTTGTCAAGAAACAAGGAACCCAAATATGGGAAACTCCTGAGATGATCGTCTCCTTCTTAGTGTCTGCTCTAGGCAGCTCTTCTTGGACACGGTTGATGATATGAATCCCAAAAGCAATAGAAATGATTAGCACAAGAGGAATGATCATGTTTGTGACAAGATTGATAGCATTTCCCATCACAACATAGAATCCCATAGACCAGATAACGGCAATAATGCTTGTCAGAAGCACAATAAATGTTAAGGAAAATTTTTTGAGGATGAGAAGCAGAATAAGAGAAATTCCGGCCAAGGTAAAAAGAATAATTTTCCAGGTGTTTTCCTTGGCATACCTGTCTAATTCAGCTCCCATGAACAGTGAACCAGAAAAATAGACTTCTTTTTCAGGAATGTTGCTTTCCTCAATTATTTTACGAACCTTTCTTATTATCTTTCTTCTTAGGAATTGAGAACCTTCCTCAGTGACATTGACAACTATTTGAGTAGCCTCTTTATCTTTTGACAGAAAGAAATCATTGAAAGTATTTTTATGCAGTCTTAAAAAAGATGAAAACCTTTCAACGTCAATTATGCTTGTTACAGAATGAACTCCCTCTATAGCTCTAATTTTTTCTGAGATTTGTTTTATGTAGATCTGCGTCTCTTGAGAAAAAAGTCGCTGAGGCCTGATTCCAATAATCAAAATGTGGTCATTCCCGAATTCCTCTTTGAATTTCTTATATTTTATGTAATAAGAATCATCTTTTTTAAACCACATTTGAGTCCTGCTCTCCACAGAAATGTTTTTGAGTTGATAGGCAAAAAAGACAGTTATTCCCGTAAATAAGATAAGAACTTCCCTCTTGTGTTTAAAGAGCAATTTCAAATAAGCGTTCATCTTATTCCTTTCTTCTTTGTTATTGTTTTTCTTTGCTTTTTCAATTTGGTTCAATCAATTTGATCCTTTCAATTTCCTCTTTCCAACATTTTATTGACCATACTAAGATTAATTATCTATCTGGTTGATATAATAGGGCTTTTTCTGAGGAGAGTTGTTATGAATTCGTTAAAGAGTTGTTAAAAGTTTGTTAATTCTTTGGCTTTTGGCTTAGGACATGAAATTTTACATTTTATAAGCTCCTCAGCTTTATCTTTTTCGAAGATACCTGGTCTGTTGAGAGATTTTTTCTGCAGACAAGCAGGAAAATTCTACCTAAAAAATGGGCAATATTTACATTAAGAACTTCTCATATTTTTTTGTTTTTTACACAGACTGGTCTAAAGAGTAAAATGGATGGCGTAAAGAAAAAACGTGAATAGTAGGTAGGGAAGAAAATACAACAAAGTGTTTAAGAAAGCATTATTATCTGCGATATTTCTGTTTTTTCCTATAATTCTTTTCGGGCAGGATATAATTGAGAAGATTAAGATAGTCGGGAATACGAGAGTACCTCAGGAAACAATACGTTATTATCTTTTTATGAAGGAAGGGGGCACATTTAACAGGGACGTACTGAGGAAGGATTTTAGGGTTTTATGGTCCACAGGATTTTTTTCCAATATCAAAATAGAAGAAGAGCAAGGCATCGAGGGAAAGATTGTAAAGGTTTCAGTTGAGGAGAATCCTGTCATCAGGAACATAACCTATAAGACAGGCAGAAAGCTGAAAGAGGATGAAATTGTCAAAAAATTAAAGGAGAAGAAAGAGTATATCCTTCCTTATTCCTTTTACAGTCCCTATAAGATCCGGTTAATCAATAAGACAGTTGAGGAGCTGCTTGTGGAGAAAGGACTTTATTCTGGAGAGGTTAAAGTTGTTGTGAACGAAAAAGAAAAAAGCAGGGTAGATATAATCTTTGAAATCAAAGAGGGAAAGAAGGTTAGGGTCGGTGAGATAGTGTTTGAGGGAGAAGCGAAGTTGCCGTCGAGCGCTCTTCGAAAGGCTATGACAGAGAATAAAAAACATGGAATTATATCTTGGATAAAGCAGAAGGATGTATTTAGGCCAGATAAACTTGATGAGGATTTAGCCGAAATAAAGCATAAGCTTCATGAGTATGGTTACATGAAGGCTACAGTCGGTGAGCCAAGGATAGAGGAGATAACAAAGAGTTCTATTTTCTTAAAAAAACAGAAAATGAAGAAGATCATTATTCCTATTAATGCTGGCTCGCGCTATATGGTAGGCGAGGTTAAGATTGAAGGAAACAAGGTTTTTTCAAAAGAGGCCTTAAGCAGGTTCATAAGATTCAAGAAAGGCGAGGTTTACAGCGCAAAGATTAGAGAAGAAAGCGTGGAAGAGATAGGAAAGCATTATCGACACAAAGGCTATCTTTATGCCCGGATAATACCAGCAGAGAGCCTTGATTCTGAGAGGAAGACTGTCAATGTTACATTTAATATAGACGAGGGCGAGCTGGCCTATCTGAATAGACTTGAGTTCAGGGCTAATACCTTTACCAAAGACAAGGTTATAAGGCGAGAGATGCTAATCAGAGAAGGGGATAGGTTTGATTTTGGATTGTTTGAAGATAGTATCCTAAAAATGGGCCAACATGGAATTGTCGGGCTGGGAAGGGAGCCGCAGATAGAACGGAATCCTGATAAATCCGCTCAAATCGATGTCACTCTCCATGTTAGGGAGCTTCATGAAAGCTACTATTTGTTTTCGGGTGGATACAATGGCTATGGAGGAATTTTCGGAGCTTTTAACTATTCTAATGTAAATTTCTTGGGCACAGGCAAAATCTTAGAACTCACTATAGATCATGGAGAGAGGATTAAAAATTATAAGTTTGGCTTTTTTGAACCTTATTTCCTTGATTATCCGATTAATGTTGGATTTAACGCTTATTATCACGATATTATATTTCCCGATCTTTATGACCGACGAGGAAAAGGAGCGGATTTAACAATCAGTGCCAGGTTTAAGAAATTTTGGAGAGCTAGCCTCATTTACAGCTTTGAAAACGTAAATGTCAAGCTCCCCGAAGAAGATAGCGGTGAAGAGGCGGACCCTGTTTATTCCGATATGTTGGGGCTGGGTGAACATGATGTAAGCAGCATAATGCCGGCGTTTAGCCGCTCCACTCTTGACAGTCCTATCTTTCCTAAGCGCGGATCTTTATATTCTGCATCATGCAAATTCGCTGGTTCGTTTTTAGGAGGAGATATAAGCTTGATCAGACCTTGGTTCGAGTGGTGTATTTTCCATCCATTGGTTGGCAACAACTTTGTTGGATTTCATATAGAGTACCAGTTTATAGAGGCCATAGGAGATTCTCAATTGCCCTTCTGGGAGAGGTTTTATCTTGGAGGTGAAAGATCTATTCGGGGATATGGTGCTTACAGCATCGGGCCTCGAAGCGAACTAGGAACAAATATAGGTGGAGAAAAATCTATTGTCTTCAATGCTGAATACGTTATGCCTGTCGGCGGACCTTTGTACGCCGTTTTATTCTATGATGCAGGCAATGCCTTTTCTTCTGATCAAAAAATTAGCTTGAAGGATATGTATTCTTCAGCTGGCCTGGAAATAAGGATATATTCTTCTTCCTTGCCTATTCCCGTAAGACTTATTTTAGCTTACAATAACCGTAAAATAGATATTGAAGATTCAAACTTCGTTTTCCGTTTCACGTTTGGGACCACTTTTTAAGCTTGAAAGTATGATTCATAGTTTTTAAGGAGGTAACAATGAAAATTGACGCCCATTTTCATGTCGCGGGGAATGGCACTAATTTTGCTAATGTTGATAACGATATTTACTTCAAGGCAGATGATAACAATCACTGGTTCACAAGGATTCTCTACAACATGCTCAAAGAGGACCTTGAGAATCAAGGTGCTGATTTTAACCGCGATGGAAAAATCTCAACAAAAGAGTACTTTAAGCTTGTGTATAAGATAATTACCTCATCTGAGGAGATCGACGGCGTTGTCCTGCTTGCTCTTGATGCGCTCTATTCTCCAGAAACAGGCATCATGGATAAGATAAAGACTGATCTTTATATTACAAACAAGTTCTTGCATAACAAAATAATTGAATTGAATGAGCGTTTGAAGAAAGAATCAGATCCTAGGAAAAGAAACAAAAAATTCTTTTTTGGCGCATCAGTAAATCCTAACAGGAGAGATTGGGAATCAGAGCTTGACTACGTTTTAAGAAAAACCAACGCAGTTCTTATTAAATGGATACCCTCTACGCAGCATATCAATGTTGACGATGAAAAACATAAAGAGTTCTATGATGTTCTTTCTTCAAATAATATCCCTCTTCTTTGCCATGTTGGGCCCGAATATACTTTTCCTGAAGGAATACGTCATAAAAAGCTAGATCATTTCAGACACCTTGAAAAACCTCTAGAGCATGGAGTGACAGTTATTGCAGCTCATTGTGCTACCCCTGTTTTTCCTTTTATAGATAAAAACGAGGTCAAAGAATTCTATGCCTTTATGGAGGAAGCTAACAGTGGTGGAAATGTGCGGCTTTGGGCAGATACTTCAGCGCTTTCTTTATCGACCAGAATTTTCTTGATACCTGAAATTGTAAAGACTTTTCCTTCTAATTGGCTGATTCATGGCTCTGATTTTCCAATACCCATTGACGGCTGGCCTCATCTACCATGGGTAACACATGACATGGCCCCGGAGGAGTATATTCAGATAATTAAGACAAAGAATCCTCTAGACAGAGATGTTAAAATAAAACAAGCTCATGGCTTTTCAAACGCTATCCTTGAAAACGCGGAAAAAGTTTTACGCCTCCCCACAAAATAAAACAGCCCTTATGATTGAAAGCAGTATCTCTATAGATAATCAAAAAGTGCGGGCTTGATAAATCAAGCCCCTACAATATAAAAATATGATACGCAAAATCTCTACAGATCAATCAAGCCCCTACAAAGATTGTTTTATAATTTCTGCCATGCGCTTGATATATTCTGGGTCAGTTCCACAGCAGCCGCCGATGATGTTGGCCCCGTTTTTTATCATCTGAGGAATATATTGAACATAATCTTCGACTTCCTGCGAGTATGTTACTTTTCCATCAGAGGAAAGAGAGGGCTGTCCTGCGTTGGCTTGTGCGATGAGAGGTAGGGGAGTTGCATCCCTCATGATTTCCAAGAGATCAACCATATCAGCGCTGTTCAGTGTACAGTTTGTTCCTATGGCAGGTACTTCCTGGGCTTCCAGCTCCTCTACGCATTGAGCTACACTGTTTCCCATGATCGTGAAGTAGCCTCTTGGATTACGATTGAAAGTCATCGTTACAAATACGGGTAGACCGGAAGACTTCCTTGCTCCTCTCAAGGCACAAAGAGCTTCTTTTAGATCATACTGAGTTTCAATCAGCAGGAAATCCACCCCACCCTCTGTTAAAGCTTTGGCCTGCACTGCGTAAGCTTCTTCAAATTCTTCTTCTGTGTATTCCCCATGGGGCTTAAGGAATTTTCCTGTGGGTCCCATACTTCCTGCAGCAAATTTTCCCTCAGGTTTTACATCGCTAACAAGCCGGGCTGCTGCATAATTCAATTCATGGCATTTGTCTTCTAATCTGTGAGAGGCAAGCTTTATTTTGTTTCCTCCAAAGCTGTTGGTCAGGACTGCGTCTGAACCAGCAGCGTAATAGCTCAAGTGGATTTTTTTTACTATTTCTGGTTTTTCCACATTCCAGGACTCAGGGCACTCACCTTGGGGGAAACCCAGCTTTATTAACTCTGTTCCCATTCCTCCATCAAGAAGAACCACTCTTTCTTTAATAAGGTCGAGAATTGTTCTTGTCATTAAACTTCTCCTCTAGTTTGAGCTAGTATTACATAATATCTTTTCTCGCTTTCTTTTTCCAATAAAGAAAGGCCGGGATGCCTATGCCGAGCATGATTAACCCGATCATTGATTTAAAAGGCTGGTTTATTACAGTGTTAAAAAAAACTGCCACATTGATGAGCACGAAAAGGAGAGGAATAACCGGATAGCCCCAGGCTTTATATGGCCTTTTTCTCTCGGGCTGTTTAAAGCGCAGGATTATAACTGCAAAACCTGTAAGGGCAAAAAAGATGACCAGCGCAAATACGACATATTCAAAAAGGTCTTCGTATGTCCCGGATAGACAGAGTAGGGAAGACCATATCGCCTGGCCAACTAAAGCCTTGGATGGGACACGGTATCGAGGATGAAGGTAAGCCATGCTTTGAAAGAATGATCTGTCTTTGGCCATGGCATAATAGACCCTTGGTCCATAAAGGATTGTTGCACTTAAGCACCCGAAAATAGAGATCATGATTGCCGCTGAGAAGAAATGAGTGGCTGTGGGTCCAAAGAGCTGGTTTGAAGCTAATTCTCCTATCCTAGTAACTCCTTTCATTTTATCAATAGGAAGAGCCATGATATACACGAGATTCATAAGAAGGTAGATGAGAGTTATGCCTAGAGTCCCCAGGATCAAGCCTAAAGGAATATTCCTCTCAGGCTTTTTAATTTCCTCTGCTGTGCAGTTTGCCGAATACCAGCCATCATAGGTCCAGAAAACAGCAATAAGAGCAAGGCCAAATAGCTTTATTAATGTGTCAAAGCTGAGTCCTGTTTCTACTGAAAGAATTTGATCATAATGAGTAAGGCCAGACTTTTTTCCAAGCGTCAATCCTAAGATAACGAATGCAGCAACAGAACCAATCCTTAAAAATGTAAATATATTCTGAACTATAATTCCAGTTCTTATGCCAAAATAGTTTAATCCTGAGAGTATTAATATAGAGCCCACTGCCACGAACTGGCCAGCAGAGAGTGAATAAGAGAATCCGAATACGTTTAGCTGAAAAATATAAGATTGGGTTGAAAGTGAAGGTAGGAAATATCCGACAAATTCAGCAAAAGCCACGCCCAAAGTGGCTATGCCTCCGCACATGATGAACCAAAAAAATCCCCATCCAAAAAAGAATCCTGCCCATGAACCATAGGCTTCCCGAATATATATATATTGTCCTCCAGTCCTAGGGAACATTGCTCCTAACTCAGCAAAGGAGAGTGCGCCGCTTATAGTTATTAAACCTCCTGCAAGCCAGACAAGCAGAATCAGGCCGGGTGAAGGTAGGTATTCAGCAATAAAACCAGCGGTCATGAATATCCCAGAGCCTATAACCGCACCGATAACCAGGAAAGTTGCGTCTAACAAATTTAGCTTCCTTAAGAATTGAGGTTTTTTTTCGCTTTCCTGATGATTCATTGTCAAACTTTTTTCTGAAATCTCTATTTATATTTTCATTCTTATTTTTTGCTCTATTCCATTAATTTTATATTCTTCATAATTTTTTTTCATAATCAATATAAATATTGATTTTAAATTTTTTAAATTTTTTTAATTATTTTTGACATTCATCATTTAATTGGTATATATAAATAAAGACCACAGCATTTTCTATGACTTCTGTAGGCTTTAATAGAAAAACTCAAAAGATTACTTTTATATCTTATGAACCAGCAAAAAAAGCCTGATGAATATGCTAATTTCTTTATTTTCAATAACTTACGTGCTATTGTCGGCACGCCGACATTGTTTTTAAATAATTTTATTCTATTCTTGCAATTTTTTTAAATTTTTTATATTTTACATTCGGCCCTTTTAGACGGAGGCAATATTTGATACTTGCCATCGCTAATCAAAAAGGAGGAGTAGGGAAGACAACCACTGCTTTTAACCTTTCTTCTGCTCTTGCCTTAATAGGAAAAAGTACTCTTTTGGTAGATGTTGATCCCCAAGCACACAGCACGGTTTCTATCGTAAATAATTCTTCTCAATTTGATAAATCTATTTATGATGTCTTGGTAGATTCAAATGTGAAAATAAGAGACGTTATAGTTAAAAGCTCAGTTCCAGGGCTGGAAATAGCAATTTCAAAAATTGCGATGGCGAAACTAGAGCCAGTATTATTAGGGGAGATTGATGGGCATTTCAGATTAAGAGACGTTATAGAGCCCATAAAAAAGAGATATGAATTTATTATAATAGACACACCACCGACGCTTGGATTAATAACGATTAATGCCCTTGTTGCTGCTACTCATATTATAATTCCAATTCAATCATCTTATCTGAGTTTAGAGGGGACGGATGATCTTCTTGAGACTGTGATAAAAATAAGAAAAAATGTAAACCCTAATTTACAAGTTTTGGGTGTATTAATAACTATTCATGATAGAAGAACAAATATATCAAGAGACGCAGCAGAAAGAATAAAAAGGGTGTTTGGAAAAAAAGTTTTCAAAACAATGATATCAAAAAGTGTAAAGCTCGAAGAGAGTCCGGCATATAGAGAATCTATTTTCACTTATGCTCCGGATTCAGTAGGTGCAATTCAATATAAAAAACTTGCTGAGGAGGTTATTAAGCGTGCAAAAAGCTAAAAAAACGGGTTTGCCTGATGATATAACAATGAGGCATGATAATCATTATGTGGATTTATTAGAAGAAAAGATATACGGGCCAAGAATAAGGATGATTTCTATAGATAAGATAGACCAGAGTCCTCAACAAGCAAGAACTGAAATAGGTGATATTGAAGAATTGATGGCTTCAATAAGAGAAAAGGGAATTCTTCAGCCAATAATAATAAGGAAAAAAGATGATAGGTATGAAATTATTGCTGGAGAAAGAAGGTATCTGGCAGCTAAAAGTGTTGGATTAAGAGATATTCCATGCATAGAAATGAATGTTTCAGACAATGAAGCAATGGAGATAGCTCTTATAGAAAATTTACAGAGAAAAGATCTAGATGTGTTTGAAGAAGCAGAAGGGCTAAGTGCGCTAGCTGATATGTATGGATACAGCCATAAGCAGATATCTGAAAAAATAGGAAAAGCAAGATCTACAATAACAGAAATTATAAGCATAAGTAAGATACCAAAAGAGATAAGAAATATGTGTGATGAGTTTAGTATAAGAAGTAGAGGTACGATTATAGAAATAGCAAAACAAGAAAGCAAAGAAGATATGTATAAACTAATAACAGAAATAAAAAAGAGAGATTTAACAAGAGAAGATACTAGGGCTCTGTCAAAAAAGATAAAGGGAAAAGAAAGAAAGATAAATAAGTATGTTTATAACTACCAAGAAAAAGACAAAAGTTTCAAACTTAAAATAGAGTTTAAAAAGCAAAGAGTAACAAAAGATGAAATAATAGAAATTCTGGAAAGATTGATAAAGAAATTGAGAGTCAGATATTTTTAATAAATAATATATATTAGTTGACATAATGTCCCTTATGCGACACAATTTTTACCCAAAAATATAAAATATTGATAATAAACAAATTATGAGTCTTCTTGCCTTGTTTATATCATAAATTCATAAATTTTATTCAATTTTACGAAATTAATATATTTTCATAGCAAAAATGAGTATATTTTAGATTGAATATAGCTTTCTTATTAAGAAATAATATGGGTTGGACACATTAAGAAAAAAAGATCGTATTATTAAATATATAAAATTATGAAGAAAAGAGCTACGTGATGGTTATTATCGCTTGTTTGTTCCGTCATTTATCCATACTCCTAGGGCATTTTAGCGAAGGGGCTAGAAAAGGAAGGCTTTAGCGCCATTTCTTTGTCTCGTTATCATAGCGGCTATTGATGCTGCAATCGGTTTTAGCTTGAGCATTATTTCGTGATTCAGTCAAATCGTCGGAATTATATGTATCGCGTGGATTGTCACCAAGGTATTCTTACCGCCAAAAACTACAAAACTGAAAAAATAAGGAACCGAAAAAAAGGTTCTCATTTATGCTATGAGATTTTCAATAAAATCTGATTTAATTTGTTTATTTACAGCAACTTAAATAGATTTTTTATACTATTTAGACAATAAATTCTGTTAGTTTTATTCCTTTTATTAAGCAAATCCTATTTTTCTGCCCATTTACGCAGTTCTCGCTTTATTTTCTCCTCAACCTTTCTCCCAATCTCTTCCCATTCCTTCTTTTTCTCTTCAGACTCCTCCACTCCTTCCTCTTCAGGTTCTTCCACCCAATCTTTTATGCCTTTCCTGACTTTCTCCTCCACTTTAGTGCAGATTTCTTCCCACTCTTTCTGTTTATCGCTCTTTTTTCTCCTCTTCCTGCAAGCTCCTCCGCCACCGCCTCCTAAGGCGATTAAAGCGCCGAGCAAAAAGCCAAAATTATACCAGCCACCTGAGTTATTCACCTCATACATGTGTACGCTATCAGTAAACAGGCTGATAACAAAAGTGATAACAATTATGAAGCCGTGCCATAAACCAGCCCAGAATCCAGCAGGTTTTTCATCAAATCTTTTGTTACCGGGTGCGCAGCTAATTGTTATGAGAAGAAAGATAACTAATCCCAATACTGCGATACTCTTTTGCATCCTCTTCATCTCTACCTCCTAATATTTTAGTCCTTACCTAATATTCCTTATATAACAATATTCCTTATATAATGTCTTATCCTTAGCGAATCAAGACATTAAAGAGAAGCTTGAAGGTGCCGTGAGTCTGGCACCGATGCTGAGTCCTAAATCCGATAAGAACCACCTGGCCGTTACCGTGTTTGGCAGAGACCATTGCCGCTTTGTTGGATAAGTGCTCCTCCCCTATCAGCCAGCCGCTTTGAAGTATATCTCTGTCGATGTAGCGGACAACAGTCTCGTAGTATTCATTGTGCTGGCCAGGGATTATCTGGAATACCTGGCTGCTCCTGAAAAGAACCAAACCCTCTGACGGCATTCCATAGCCTAGCGGGTGTTTATTATCGAAAGTAGCCTTGAGCGTTGAACCAGGACAGAAGAACTCCTTCGAGCTCAGATTATCCACTGTATCACGGACATCCAATCCGAACTTTTCGATACCAAAGCTGCAGGCTTCGCCCAAGGTGACCAATGTTCCTCCTTTTTTTACAAATGCCTTCAGTGCTTCAACGCCTTCTTTGCCTATTCCGCTTCGATATTCGGGTGGGACTCCTGATCTGTATCGCTCGTATCTTGAGCCTGGGGGTATATCACCGGTTATCATGCCTGTCGAGTCGCTGGGAAGGATGATAACATCATACTTCTTGATAAGGTTTCCCTTTTTTATCTCTGCGTCCATGATGGACGTGTAGGGAAAGGAGAATTTTTCAAGAACAAGACGGGTCCAACCCTCGTCCATGTTTCCGCCGTAATAGCGCTGATACATACCGACACGCATCCGTTTGACCTTGTGGATTCTTCCCTTAGGCTTACTCTTAAGAGCTTTAAAATGGACACCTGTCTGCTCTGCCACATTCTTGAGAATGGACTCTAGTCCAGCTGAGACGATGAAGTCTCCAGGCCTGAGCCCTGAGGTAGCCTTATCAATCCGCTGGACCGAAATTTTTTTATCAAGCAGCAGGTTTACAGCCCTGAAGCTCTCGTTCAGCCGCCCGTCAAGCACGTAATTTGAACCTCCTGTGGCAACATTCCCTGAGACGCGAACCTGGCCCGCCAAAGTCTGGAAATCGCCGCTGACAGCCTCGTTAATCGAGTCGACCCGGACGCCCATGAACTCGTTCATGGTGTGCGTTGCCAGGTCGTAAGGCCGGCGCGGGGAGCCGTCTTTGTTCCTGGTCCATTCGTTGTCAGCGTAATGAGTCTGGCCGAGCAGATTCCGGATTAAACCCATTTTGGGTTGTGCCAGAGATATGAGGTAAGAGCCTTTCGGGTAGGTCACACCGTCGACAATAAACTCTTTTCGGGCCTCGCGGATTTCAATGCCAGACAATAACAATGTGTTGACCATTTTCACAGCAGTAAGAGAATCATGTTGAGCAATCGGGATGACATAGGCTTTAGGCTTGCCCTGCATGCCGCGTTCTGTCTGCCGCTTGGCCTTGAGGTAAGCGTTCCAGAGCACGGTCTCCTTGTTCCTGGCTGCTAGGTCCAGAAGTGCCCAGGCTGAGATCTTCTTCTGTTCAACGATATCCCTGAGCCTCCACCAGCCGCCAGGCCAGGGATTAGGGAAGGTGGATTGGGCCTCATAGTCTGGAAACTGTCTGGAACCTCCTCTGAGCTGCTCAGGATGTATAAACAAGGGGGTTGCCAGGCTTGCACTGGCTGACTCGGTGAGCATCCCTGCGATGTTGTGAAAGGGAGTGATCCAGTGCCATCCGAAATGGCCCCATCCCGGATACTGGGCGGCATTGAGGATGCCTGATTTTCCGGCTTCCTCCAGCTTGTAGGCGATGTGGGCGCCATACCAGCTTATCTCCCTCCAGATGAGAGGGTCGGCGTAAGGACGAATGGGTTCGCAGTAAGGTGGAACGTAAAGCCGGGCACCGTAACTTCCCATGTGATGATGGTCGATGTAAGCCTGGGGGATCCAGTCCCTGAACATTATCTTGGCCGCGTACACTGACTCGGTCAGGTTGATAAAATCGGCGTCTCGGTTGTTATCATGTCCTGCGTATTTGTGGTACAGCCACGGCAGGCCAGCGCCCTCGTACTCTGTGCCGACTGTCTTGCGGTACCAGTCGGTGACCATTATCTGGCCGTCGGGATTAAAGCTCGGCATCAATAAGAAAACTACATTGTCCAGGATCCGCTGTGTCTCTTCATCATTCTGGGTTATGAGTTCATAGCTCAGCTCAGGAGTCATCTGGGTGCCCCCTATTTCGGTGGCATGAAGGCTCATGGACTGACAGATAACTGCTTTGCCTTCGGTGATGAGTTTATTAATCTCATTCTCCGGGATTCCACGCGGGTCGCTTATCTTGGAATTCACTTCTCGAAGCCGCTCCAAGTTGGCCAGATTCTCTGGAGAGGATATGATGACCAGCAAAAAAGGATGGCCCATGGTGGATGGCCCCATATTAATAACCCTGAGCTTATTGGATTCTTTTTCCAGAACTTTGAAATAGTCGACGATTTTATCCCAGCGCGCGATTTTTCTATCGCTGCCGAGTTCGAATCCAAAGAATTTCTGGGGAGGCGTTATCTTTTTTTGGGCAATGGTGATCTGTGCAACAAAAATCAGGCCGATAACGACCAATGCAAGATGGATATGAGTAGCCTGCAGAAATTTAACGGTTTTTTTCATTTAGGACCTCCTTGATGAAAATACGATGCCAGGGATCTGGTTAAACAGAGAGATAAGACTTGTTATCGTATTTTAACACTTCACTATTATTTAGATTTAGCCGTATATTTCAACAAAAATTTTAGGTGAGTATTGCATCTGGTTCTGCATTTTTTCTTCGGAATAAAGGCTTAACTTATTTAAATACAATAATTTAGATGTGATGCGTGTGTCGAAATAAGAAATGAGGCCTTATTCAAGTATACTTCTCCCCTATTATTTAGTTGAAATCTGATAAATGATGACCTGGCTCAGGATGGCAAGATCAAGGAATGTTTAAAGATTTGGATTTTAAGAAGATATTTGAGAAATTCAGGAGGATTTAGCTAATATGCTTTGATACGGGCTGACTAATTTAGGCGGCCGCTTTCATATTAACCTTTGCTCATGGCGTCTAAAAATTCATTATTGGTCTTTGTTTTTGACATTTTGTCCTGAAGTAACTCCATAGCTTCAACCTCGCCGAGCTGGCTTAGAACTTTCCTTAATATCCATATTCTGTTGAGATCTTTATCCTTGATAAGGAGTTCTTCTTTTCTTGTGCCGGAGCGGGTGATATCAATAGCTGGGAACAACCTTTTGTCAACAAGTCTTCTGTCCAGATTAATCTCCATGTTGCCCGTTCCCTTGAATTCTTCAAATATGACTTCATCCATTCGGCTTCCAGTGTCAATCAGCGCAGTAGCAACTATTGTCAGACTTCCGCCTTCCTCAACTTTTCTTGCTGAACCAAAGAATTTCTTTGGCTTATTGAGCGCGTTGGCATCAATTCCTCCAGAAAGTACTTTTCCTGAGGGGGGAATAATCGCATTGTGAGCTCTGGCCAAACGTGTAATACTGTCGAGTAAAATAGTCACATCCTTTTTGATTTCCACAAGCCTTTTTGCTTTTTCAAGCACAATATTAGCAACCTGAGCATTTCTTGCTGGCGGTTCGTCAAAGGTCGAAGCGACGACTTCGCCGTTAATGCTTCTCTGAAAATCTGTAACCTCTTCAGGGCGTTCTGCAACTAGAAGAACAACGAGAAAAACTTCTGGATGATTTTTTTCGATGGATTTGGCAATTGTTTTTAAAAGCGTCGTTTTTCCGGCTCGAGGTGGAGAGACAATCAATCCTCTCTGTCCTTTTCCTATCGGTGTCAGGAGATCCATCACTCTGGCGTTGAGATTCTTTTTGTTACCATCCTCTAACTTGATTTTTTCAAAAGGGTAAAGAGGAGTGAGATTGTCAAACTGCACATTCCTTCTTGCATCAAGAACGATGTCAGGATGGGCGAAATTAATAGCTTCGATTTTGATAAGGGCGAAGTATTTCTCTCCATCTTTAGGTGGTCGGACAATTCCTGAGATCGTATCGCCTGTTCGGAGTTGGAATTTTCTAATCTGAGAAGGAGAAACATAGATATCATCGTGGCTGGGCAAATAGCTGAATTCAGGTGCTCTTAGAAATCCAAATCCGTCGTCGAGACATTCGAGTACTCCCTCGGAGAACAGCATGCCATTTTTCTTCGCCTGGGCTTCCAGAATTCTGAAAACGAGGTTGTGCTTGTTTGAATCATCTGTTTCATAATCTGTAAGGCCTACCTCTTCAGCAATTTTAAATAAATCTGAAATTTTCTTTTCTTCAAGTTCGGCTAAATTCAACTCTTTCATTTTAATTACCTCTCTTGTGTTTAATTTTTAGATGGTTATCTTATTTTTGAATTAATGGAAAAAATTTTAATTCTTTAATATTAATGAGCTGCTACGGGTGGCTCTTGAGGGCCTCCCCCTTCCTCTTCACCTTCAGGAAGTTCAGATGAAGAGGCTACTTTTTTCTTTTTTTGCTTTATTGGCAATTCTTTCGTTAAGGCTATTTCTAAGACCTCATCCATGTTCTCAACAAAATGTATTTTAATATCGTCCTTTACATTTTTTGGCAGATCTTTTAAATCAGGCTTGTTATCAAGAGGAAGAATAGCTTCCTCTATTCTTTCGCGGTGAGCAGCCAGCAATTTTTCTTTTATGCCGCCAACTGGAAGAACTCTTCCTCTAAGGGTAATTTCTCCGCTCATTACCACTTTTTTGCTTACAGGAATTTCAGTGAGGAGAGATATTATGGAAGTAGCGATGGTTATTCCGGCAGAAGGGCCTTCTTTGGGGGTTGCGACTTCAGGAACGTGAATATGAATATCGTAATTCTTGTGTAAGTCCTTAGCAATGTTATACTCAAATATTTTTCCCCTGACATAACTAAACGCAGCTTGGGCGCTCTCCTGCATAATTTCTCCAAGATGTCCGGTTAGAGTAAAGTTTCCTTTTCCATGAACTTTTGTTACTTCAAACGTTAAAAGTTCTCCCCCAAATTCTGTCCAGGCCATTCCTATAGCGACTCCAATCTCGTCTTTTTTATCTATCTCTGCTCGTCTGAACCTTGGTATTCCTAGATATTTTTCCAAATTTTTAGGAGTGACTTTTTCTTCGTGAGATTTACCCTTTGAAACGACTTTTTTCACCACTTTCCGACATATTGAATTTATTTCACGTTCTATATTTCTCACCCCAGCTTCTCTGGTGTAGTCACGAATCAGATTCATAAAAGCTTTGTCTGCAATTTTGATGTTATCCTTTTTAAGACCATGGATTTTCATCTGCTTGGGTAATAAGAAATGTTTGGCAATCTGGAGCTTTTCATCCTCTGTATAACCGGGAAGTCGGATGACTTCCATCCTGTCGATCAAAGGCCGAGGGACGGGCTCGAGCATGTTTGCTGTCACTATAAACATAACCTGGGAGAGGTCGAAATCAGTATCTATATAGTGATCCAAAAATGTGTTGTTTTGCTCAGGATCCAAGACCTCCATCAACGCAGATGCGGGATCTCCCCTGAAGTCCATGCTCATCTTATCAACTTCATCTAGTAGGAAAACAGGATTCTTTGTTTTGGCTCTTTTAACCATCTGGATAATTCTTCCGGGATAAGCTCCTATGTATGTTCTTCTATGCCCACGGATTTCAGCCTCGTCTCTGACTCCTCCCAACGAAAGACGCACAAATTTTCTTCCTGTAGCTCTGGCGATTGAACGGCCAAGGGAGCTCTTCCCTACTCCAGGCGGGCCGATGAAACCTAGGATTACGCCCTTCGGATTTTTCACAAGTTGGCGAATGGAAAGGTACTCTAATATCCTTTCTTTGACTTTCTCCAATCCATAATGGTCATCATTTAGAATTTTCTCCGCCTCTTTCAGGTCTCTTTTCTCTCTTGATTTTTTCGTCCAGGGCAGAGATATGAGCCAGTCCAGGTAATTTCGACAGACTGTGGCTTCTGCTGACATCGGGGGCATTGCCTCCAGCCTTTCTATTTCCTTGTAAGCTTTCTCTTCTGCATCCTTGGGCATATTGGCCTTAGCAACCTTCTGTCTTAGCTCCTCGATTTCGTTTGGCTGATCTTCCTTTCTATAGCCTAATCCGGTAGGGAACATTTTTTGGCTTGGGTCTGCGAAGGGAGTTTTCCGCCGGGTGTATTTTTTTCCATCTTTTTTTAATCTTGAATGAATTTTTAAAATTTCGTTTTCTAAGATGAAATTTAGCCTTCTTATCCTTTCTAAACTGTTAATTGTCTCCAGCAGATTTTGTTTTTCTTCTAAATGAAGATATAGGTGGGAAGATATAATATCAGCAATCCTATCAGGACTGTTGTCCCTCAAAGCAGGAATGATTGATTCAAAATTTGCATTCTGGCTGAGCTTTAAATAATCTTCGAAAAGGGTTAAAACTCTTTTTAGCAATTCTTTTGTCTCGGTAGGGTCCCCCTCAATTTCTTTTATCTCTTTAGCCAGGACCTGATAATATGGTGCGGTGCTTAAGAATTCGATGATTCTTCCTCTTGTTTTTCCCTCGACGATAACCTTGACATTATTATCTTCCATTTTGATCGCCCGTATAACTTTGGCCATTACACCTAGAGAATAGATATCGCTCGGGCTTGGATCATCTAGAGACGCATCCATCTGGGCAGATAAGAATATCATCTTATTTTTTTCCATTGCTGTTTCAAGTGCCTTGATAGATGAGGCGCGACCGATGATGAAAGGAACTAAGGTCGAGGGGAAGACCACGACATCTCTTAGGGGGATCAAAGAAATATTTTTCAAAATTTCAGAGGAGCTGCGGGAATCTTGCATTTAAATACTCCGGTAGTTTATTTCAAACTGCGAAAATTTAATTCATTCTTTACTTGATTTAGTATCGGGGGATTCAAATCATGAGATACTGATTATTCTATTATAGCGTGTTCAACTAAAAAGTCAACTGTCTTTTTGAAGAGAATACTGCTTCTTAGCTCTTCTCTTTTCCCTTCTTTATTCACCTTATCTATAACTTGCGCTAGGGGGAGGTTATTCGCTCTTGCTATTTCCTTGAACTCTTCGTGCATTTCTTGATCAGACACCTTCAGTCTTTCTTTCTCAGCAATTTTCTTTAGGATTAAATGATTTTTGAGGTTTTGTTCGGCTTTTTTCTTTCCTTCGCTCTTTAGTTTTTCTAGATCTTCTTTGCTTGTGTCTTGTTTGGTTCGGGAGGAGAGAAGACGTCTCATGATTGCCATGTATTCCTGTTCTACGAGAGTTTCTGGTAGCCCAATACTTAATTTGTCAGATATTTTTTTTATAATTTCCTCTGCCATATCTTGTTTTATTGTTTTTTCTTTTGAGGAAATTATTTGCGTTCTTATTTTTTCTTTTAGGTCATTCAAGCTTTCGAATTCTCCAAGCTCTTTTGCAAATTCATCATCAAGCGCAGGAAGTTTTTTTTCTTTTATTGAGATGACTTTTAAATTATATTCGATTTTTTTCCCCGCCAGCTTTTTGTTCTGATGATTTTTGTCGTAGTCGATGATAAAGTTTTTTACTTCACCGGGCGTTGATCCTATTAATATTTTGTTGAGGATTTCCTCATTTTCAGCGTGGCCCGCAAGGATGACTACTTTTTCCTGGGGTAAAAACTTTTTTGTTTTCAAGTCTTTCCCTTTCAATTCGACTACGACATAATCTTCCTCAACCACTCCCCTACTCTCCACGGGAACGTACTGGGCAGATCTCATGCGGAGCTCTTCTAAGGATTGGTCTATTTCTTCATCTGTTACAGAAACCTTCTTGTTCTTGACCTTGATTTTTTTATATTCAGGAAGGTTAAACTCCGGCCACACTTCAAATTGTGCTTTTAGATGAAGAGGCTGGCCTTCCCGGAAATGAAGGTCATTAACCACAGGCATTCCTACGGGATTGATGTTTTGAATCTTGAGTTCCTCGCTCAAGGCCTTGGGAACAAGAGAATTAATAAGCGATTCTTTTATCTCAGGATAGAACCTTTGTTTAATGATATCTCTGGGAACTTTCCCGGGCCTGAAGCCTGGAATTTTTGCTCTTGACGAAAACTGGGTCACAATCCTATCAAATTCGTTGGAGACTTCATCAGCTTCAATATCAAGCTCAATTTCTCTTTTGCATTCGCTCAGGATTTTTATGTTGCTTTTCATTTGCTCTTTAGTCGGTTAAAAATCTTTCTTGTTGAACATAGCGGTAATGGGCAGAGCGGGACTCGAACCCGCACTCCTTTATCAGGAACTAGGTCCTAAGCCTAGCGCGTATGCCAATTTCGCCACCTGCCCTTAAGTTTTTGCCGGATTATTAATAAAGGTATTAAAAATGATAGCTTATAGTGCGAATCTATTTGTTTTAGAGAAATAAGATTTATCTTTAAATATGAAGGACTAGTCAGATATATTTTTATATCATATCGACATGCCTTTTGTCAATTATCTGGACGAGTTCATTATCTCAAGGCTCTAAGTCTTCTTGGGGTCAGGCCTTGTCATTCAGAAAAGATATTTTGCTGCACTTTTGCCCATATAGCATTCCCTATGATAAGGCCTGACCCCAAGTCTTGTCATTCGGAAAAGATATTTTCCTCCAATCTTGGACTTATGGCATTCCGATGGATAAGACCTGATCCCAAGTTGGATTACAGTGCTACAGTTTTTGGGATGCCTGTTGCTATCTAATATGTTGCTTTAGCTTTTGGGCTAACCCAGGATTTATGGCTATTAATTTATTATACATTTCTTTAGCGCTGTAATTGTCGTGAAGATTCAAGTAGCAGATGGCCAGATTATAGATTGCATTACCGTTACTGTAGTCAGGTCGAAGTTCTATGGTTTTCTTTAGAGGTTCGAGAGCCGCATCAAATTTTTTGAGTTGCATATAGCAAATGCCGATATAAAACCAGCCGTCAGCTTTATCAGGAGCTAATTCTACAAACTTTTTAAATGCTGCTATAGATTTATTGTATTTTTTTTGAACGTAATGGATGTACCCAATATTAGAATAAGAATATTCGTCGGCAGGATTTATAGCTAAAACTTCGTTGAAAGTCTTTATGGCTTCGTCATATTTTTTGTGCTTCTGGTACATCAGGCCAAGGTTGTAAATATCTGCTGTGCTATCGGGTTTCAATTCGATTATACTTCTTGCAGCTTCAATGGCCTTTTCGTGATTACCGGCCTTATCGTACATAAATAGAATGGTTTTATAATATTTATCTGCTTCTTCAGGGCTTATTTGGGCGAGAAGTTTATAGGTTTGCTCTGCTTTTTCATATTGGCTTGCTTGTTCGTATGCCTGGGCTAAATAATAATTTGTCTTTATATCCTGAGGCTTCTCTTTTGCGGCTTCATTGAAGGCCGTGATGGCTTCTTCAAATTGTTTAAGTTCTATTCTGCATAAGCCAAGCCGATAATATCCTTCCCAGGGATCTTCAGGTTTTAGGTTTAGATAATTTTCATAGGCTTCAACAGCCTTGGCAATTTCTTTAAGCTCTTTATAAGCATTTCCCGTATAAAAATGAGCATCTTTACGGTCGGGATTGAGTTCGACCGCCTTTTGCAGCGGTGCGATAGCATCACGATATTTCCCCAGCCTAAGAAAAACAACTCCTAATTGATAGTGAGCATCATCCATGTTGTTATCTAATTCAGTGACTTTCTGGTAAGTTGATGCTGCCTTTTGATAATTCCTTTGCCTATTGTAGACAGATGCTAAAAGAGAGAAAGCTTCAATATTCATGGGATTTAACTCAACAACTTTTTCCAGATAAACTTGAGCTCTCCCCGTCTCATCGAGCAAGGAAGCTACTTTTCCGGCAAGAAAGGCACCTTCAAAGGTTGCTAGGTAATCCTCATGTTGATAATCTTTGAATTTTACTACACTCTTTTTCTGCAGCGTTTTCATCAAATTAGAAGGGAGGATAAATTTCAACCTCCTTTCAAGGAAAACGACCATGCCCAGGACTTTCCCGTTTACATCCATCAGTGGCGCTCCGTTAAAACTTTGGGGGACAGAAAGAGAAGTCTCTACAAACCTTTTTGTAGGCTCAACCTCAAGAATCGTCCTAACAGTTCCTTCTGAGGCTCCTATCTCTCCGGATTCATCACCTCCAAGCGCATAAACTTTTTTTCCCATCTCCAGCTCGTCTGAATTCCCCAAACTGAGAGCAGGAGTTTTGCCCTTGATCTTTAATAGAGCGAGATTCAAATTTTTATCAACTGCCAAAATTCCTTCAATTTTTACTTTCTTCCCTTTAAAATTCTTTCCTTGCAAAGATTTAGCTTGACTGACCAGTAAATAACTAGTTGCCATAACTCCCTGCTCTATTACGAATCCTGAACCTTCTGCGACGGTTTCCTTTTCATCCCCGAGGACTGTTAGATATACTACTCCTGTTTGATTTTTGTCTAGTATTTCTTGGGTTTGTTCGGTTTGAGAAAAGATAAGAGCAGACGGAAAAAAGATTAAAGTAAATAAAACTAGCCATCTTATTTTATTTCCCCTCACTATGACCTCCTTATTGAAATCATGAGCTTTTTATATGAAAGCAAAAAGTAAGAGATAAATTTACACATTGAGGATAATTCTGTCAAATCTTATCTGTAGAATTGACAAAATTTTAGCACTCGAGTAGCCTGAAAAGGTGAAATAAATGATGAACATGATCCAAAGAAAACATTTTGTCACCCAGCCCTGTTTCATCTTTCCTGCTTTTATAACTATTATGATATGAAAAAGAAAAGCAAAATTATTCTCGTCTATTTATTGACCATCTGCAGTATTATCGTTTGGTTAGGAATCATTTTTTTGGCCCCTTATTTAAAAAGCCAAGCTTCTGGTTTGCAGGCATTTTGCTATGGCATTTTCTCCCCTCTTTGTCATCAAAATCCAACGCGATCTTTTATCTTCTTGGGTTATCCTCTTGGCGTATGTGCTCGTTGTCTTGGAATCTATTTTGGATTCTTTGTGGGAACGGGACTCTATCCATTCTTGAAAAAGTTCTCTAATCTTAGTTTACCCAAAGCTCGAATTTTTATCTTGATGTCACTTCCCATTGTAATTGATACCGCCGGAAATTTCCTCCGCATATGGATGACTTCCAACTGGCCACGCTTTGCAACAGGATTTATTTGGGGGAGTATCCTTCCTTTTTATTTTATAATTGGCTTAACAGATTATTTCGTCAGAGAAAAACGACTGGAAGGTTTTACACCTGAAAATATCTCTTGAAAATAAAATATGAATCAAAATAGAATAGGAAGAACAGACTGAGAAGGAGGAAGGATGGATAATCAAAAATCAGCAATGTTTTCCGCAGCTTTGATAGGTGGTGCTATAACAGGCGTTCTCTCTGGCGTCCCGTTTGTCAGTTGCCTTTGTTGCCTCTGGATCATTGGAGGAGGTATGCTCGCTGCCTATCTCCTTGCAAAAAATTCACCTGTTGTCTTAAGTGCCGGAGATGGAGCTATTGTTGGTGTTTTTACAGGAATTGTGGCAGCTGTGGTTAGAGCACTTGTCAACATCCCTTTTCGCTCTTTTAATATAGAATTTCTTAGGCAAATAGCTGAAGGGATTGCCGAGTATGGAGGAGAAATGCCTCCTGGATTTGAGAGCTTTCTAGAAGGAGGAGCTGCTCAAGTATCCGTTCCAGCCTTTTTTGCCGGACTTTTGGTCTCGGCTATCTTCCTATCTGCTCTAGGTGCGTTAGGCGGGATCATCGGAGTCTCTCTTTTCGGGAAAAAAGTCTCACCAGGTAAAACTGAAGGAGTCATTGATGTTCCTAAAGACACAGGTGATAGTCAATCCTGAATCTGATCAGGGCAAGACAAGAAAGCGCTGGAAGCATATCAAGCAAGGGCTGAAGAGCTTTCTAAAGGAATTCAAATACGAATTCACAGAAAAACCATTACAAGCAACTGAAATATCAAGAGTGGCCATTAAAGAAGGCACAGAACTGATTGTTGGAGTTGGAGGCGATGGCACCATGAATGAAATCGCCAATGGATTTTATGAAAATCAAAAAATCATAAATCCAGTAGCATCTCTGGGGATCGTGCCTTCTGGGAGCGGCTGTGATTTTACTAAGAGTCTGAATATTCCTCGTGGATTTAGGAACGCTTTGAGAGTTATAACTCAAGCTCCCTCCTCCTTGATAGATGTGGGAAGAGCGAAGTTTAAAAGCCACTCAGGAAAAGAGGAAGAAAGATTTTTTGTTAATGTTGCTGATTTTGGGATAGGTGGCGAGGTTGTCAAAAAAGTTAACGAGAGCAGAATGAAACGAAAAGCATCTTCTTACCTGAGATGTCTAGTCTCTACTTTCATCGCTTACAAGAACAAAAAGCTAAAGATTAAGATAGATGATAAGGAGCTGCCTCTCGATGAATATATGATCGGAGCAATTTCAAACGGAAGGATTTTTGGCAAAGGGATGAAAATAGCTCCGAATGCTGAGTTGGATGATGGATTTTTTGATATTGTTCTGGTGAAAGGAATGAAGATGTTAGAATTCTTCAGGAATGCCTGGAAAATCTATACAGGAACTCACCTGTCTCATCCTAAGATATCGCTGATTCGCGGAAAAAAAATTGAGGCTTTTGCTGCAGATGATAAGAGTGATGTCCTTATAGAGATTGACGGAGAGCAAGTAGGTATATTGCCGGCAACGTTTGAAATTATTCCGCGAAATTTCTTAGTCAAAGGCTATCTATAAAAAAAGTAGCCTATCCCCTTTTTTATTCTTTATTGTAGGGGCTTGATTTATCAAGCCCACCTTTTGATTTTTATAAGAGCTTAATTTGTATTGGGTAGGGGCTTGATTCATTTTGTTTATGGGTTTGATTCATCAAACCCGAATTTTGGAATAGATAAATAGCTGTATTTTATAAATCAAATCCAAAAAACAAGGAAAAATATAGCTATGCCCTTTTTCGCTAAAAAGTAGCCTATCCCCTTTATCTATCAGATTTATCCGACGTTTTATTTGAAGAATAAAGATAATGACAGTTAGTAAAAACTACTCTTCCTGAAGAATCTTGATATTCATAAACTTTTGTTCTTGTTCTTATAAGTGATTTTGGGTACGAAGCCATTACTTTTTCAATATAATTTCTCGTCTCTGGATAAGGAGGAATTCCCCCGTACTTTTTCACCGCTGTTTGACCTGCGTTATAAGCTGCCAGGACAAACCTAGTTCTTCTGTTAAATAGGTTAATTAAATCCCTGAGGTATCTTACTCCGCCTTCGATATTATCTTGAGGTTCAAACGGATTTCCTACGCCATATATTTTTGCCGTCTCAGGCATTAATTGCATAAGCCCCAAAGCTCCTTTGGAAGAGACACAGTAAGGATCATAATCTGACTCGGCGCGAATTATGGAATGAATTAGAGAGACTTCCAAATTGTATTTTTCAGCAACCGCCTTGATGATTTTATCAAACTTTTTATTTTGTCTAGGCTCAAGCTTAGCATCTGCTTCTAAAGGAAACAAACTTATAAGCAGCAGAATTCCTAGGGAGGAAAAAATCTTCGATTTAAAGGATTTTGGCTGTTTCATAATTCTTTTTCTATCGGCATGAAGATTTATGATGTCAAAATCCTAAAATTATTTCAATACTCTTTTAAGGTGATTTTTCATCATCTATCTAATCATCTTTTCCAGGATGGAATAACTCTTTTTTAAAGCCTGATCCAATTTCTTGGGCTTTGCACCTCCTGCCTGAGCAAAGTCAGGGCGGCCTCCCCCTCCACCGCCTATAATAGACGCAATCTCTTTGATTAATTCATTGGCCTTAACTCGCTTGATTAAATCCTTGGTCACCGCGATTACTAGAAAAACCTTTTGCCCTGTTTCGGTTCCTAAGATAACAATTCCTGAGCCGATCTTCTGCTTAAGAGAATCAGCCAGCCCTCTCAGCTCTGAAGTATTCAATCCTTCCGCCCTTCGAGCAAGAACAGATATTCCTTTCACTTTTCTGATCTCTTTGACTTTTACTTCCGCTTTATCTCGCACTTTTATTTTCTCTTCGCCTTTTATTTTCAGGTCTTCTAGTTCTATCTTTCCGTATTTTAGATGAGCAAATTTTTGTCGAAGCTGCTTGTTTTCCTTCTCTTTCTCCCTTATAGAGTCCCTTAATTTGCCAATCTGGGTAAGCACCTCTTTTTTGGGGGAGTTTAAGGCTTTCTGGACTTCGTCCACAAGCTCTTCAGTCTCCTGGACGTGCTTCAAGGCTTCTTCTCCGGTCAAGGCCTCGATTCTTCTCATACCAGCAGCAACACTGGATTCTGAGATAATCTTGAACAGGCCTAATTGAGCTGTTGAGTGGACATGGACTCCACCGCAGAGTTCTTTGCTGAAATCGTTAATAGTGACCATTCTCACCCGTTCACCGTATTTTTCTTCAAAAATGGCCACCGCTCCCTCTTTTAGTCCTTGTTCTATGGTCGTTATCTTGGTTTTAACTTCAATGTTTTCTCTTATTTTTTCATTGACGAGCAGCTCAATTTGTTTCAATTCAGAACTGCTTAAAGGAGCAAAATGTGTAAAATCGAACCTGAATCGTGAGTCGGAAACGAGTGATCCCGTCTGTTTCACGTGATCACCCAAGACATGTCTTAAAGAAGCATGGAGAAGATGGGTGGCGGTATGATTGCTACTTATGGCCTTGCGCCGCGAAACATCTATGGCTGCTTCCACGCTATCATTTACCTTTATTTTCCCTGAAATAACTTTTACTTTATGGGCTATGAGTTCGGGAATCGGGCTGTATGTATCCTCTACTACTGCTGAAAAATGAGGATTCTTTAAAATTCCTGAATCGCCAATTTGTCCGCCAGCTTCTGCATAAAAGGGTGTCTGATTAAGAAAGATCTCTCCTTTTTCTCCTTCGTTAAGCTTTTGGACTTTATCACCTTTTTTTATAAGAGCAATGGCCTTAGCCTCGGGAACTTTCTCCTTTTCATATCCAACATAGCGAGGGCTCAGGTCTTTTAGCTCTTCGTATGTTTTCATTCCCTTCTGTTGAGCTTCACCTTTCCACGCTAGGCGTGCCCGCTGGCGCTGCTCGTCTAATTCCTTGTAAAAGCTCTTTTCTTCAACAGCCATACTTTTCTCTTCTGCTAATTCTTTAGAGAGATCCAGAGGAAAACCAAAAGTGTCATAAAGTTTAAAGACTTTTGATCCGGGAAGCATCGTTTTTCCCTCTTTCTTAGCCTCTTCTATGTATTGGTTGAAGGTGCGGAGTCCAGAGGAAAGGGTCAAAGAGAAACGACTTTCTTCAGACTGGCATACTTTTGAGATATAATTTGCAGAAGTAAGGAGCTCAGGGTATGAATCTTTCATGATATCACTCACAATCCCCACAAGCTTATAGAGGAAAGGTTCTTGTATTCCTATTAAATTCCCGTGGCGAAAGGCTCTACGAATTAATCTCCGTAGTACGTATCCTCGACCCTCGTTGGAGGGCATTATGCCGTCTGCGACTAAAAATGTTAATGCTCTTATATGATCAGCTATTATTCTTACATATATATCTTCTTCATCATGAGAAGGATATTCTCTTTGAGATAGATTGGAAATTGCTTCGATGAGAGGAAGGAAGAGGTCTGTGTCAAAATTATCTTTTTTTCCGACAAGAGCGGTTGCTACTCTTTCAAGCCCCATCCCTGTGTCTATTGAAGGAGAGGGCAAAGGATGTAGCTTTCCTTTTTCATCCTGATCGTACTGCATAAAAACTAAATTCCAAAGCTCTAAAAAGCGATCGCTCCCCTTCTCTATCAAGCTCGAAGGCTCCCCCTTTTCGACTTCAGTACCTAGGTCATAATGAATTTCTGAACAAGGACCGCAGGGTCCTGTATCTCCCATGGCCCAATAATTATCTTTCTTCCCGAAGCGAAAAATCCTGTCAGAAGTAAGTCCTATGTTCTGCTTCCAAACCTTGAATGCCTCCTCATCCTTTTCATATACCGAAACATAGACATCATCCTTGTTTAGCTTGAAAACTTCTGTGATGAGTTCCCAAGCAAATTCAATAGCTTCTTCTTTGAAATAATCGCCAAAAGAAAAATTTCCCAACATCTCGAAAAAGGTATGGTGCTTATTTGTTTTTCCTACCTGCTCTAAGTCATTATGTTTTCCGCTTACGCGCAAGCACTTTTGAACAGAAGCCGCTCTCTTGTAACTTCTTCTCTCGAGGCCCAGGAATATATTTTTAAATTGGTTCATTCCGGCATTGGTAAACAGAATAGTGGGATCATCCTTAGGAAGGAGGGAGGAACTCTTGATTATTTTGTGTTTTTTTTTAGCGAAGAAATCTAGAAAGGTTTCTCTTATAAGCTGGGCCTTCATTTAAAGTTTTATTCGTCTGGTTCAAGTTTTGTCATCTCTTTTTCCATTTCTTCAAGCGCAACACCTCCTGAAGATTGAACACCAGCAGCTCTCAGTTTAAAGTCATTAGGACTTGATGAATACTGCAATCCCAGATCAAAAGTGATAAGGCCGTCCTTGTAGAGTTGATATATAGATTGATCGAATGTCTGCATGCCATACTGAGAAACTCCGGCTGCAATAGCCTCTCTTATTTGACCTATCTTTTCCTTTCTTGTGATACACTCTTGAATAAAAGGAGTATTTATCAATACCTCTACGGCTGGCACTCTCCCTTTGCCATCTGCTCGAGGAATAAGTCTCATGGAAATTACTGCTTTCAAGATACTTGCGAGCTGAAATCTAACTTGCTTCTGGCTGTAAGGAGGGAAAATTGAGACAATCCGGTTTAGCGTTTCAGGTGCGTCTAAGGTGTGGAGAGTGCTTAAAACCAGATGCCCTGTTTCAGCGGCAATAAGAGCTGTTTCTATTGTATCTAGGTCTCTCATTTCTCCAACAAGAATTACATTAGGGTCTTCTCTTAAGGCAGCCCGGAGCCCCCTGGAAAAGCTGGTTACATCTGCTCCGACTTCTCTCTGGCTGATTGTGCATTTTTTATCCCTATGCAGATATTCTATCGGATCTTCTATGGTAATGATATTTTCTGTTCGGTGTGTGTTGATGTGGTCAATCATTGCCGCCAGCGTAGTTGTTTTTCCGCTTCCAGTAGTTCCAGTTGCAATAACCAGACCCCTCTGTTCCATAGAGATGTCCTCCAAGGCGGCAGGCAATAACAGGTCTCTAATTGATCTGGATTCTAGAGGAATAATTCTCACAGCGATAGCTAAAGTTCCTCTCTGGCGGAAAATACTTCCCCTGAATCTGCCAAATCCAGGAAAGCTATAAGCCAAATCTATGTCCAGATTTTGTTCCAACATGGCCTTCTGAGAGCCTGTCATGATTTGTTCAGTAAGATCCTTGGTGTGAATTGGCGTTAATCTCGGGAATTCGGTTAGAGGTTTGAGAGCGCCGTTGATGCGAAGAATGGGATGATTTCCTGGTTTTAGGTGGAGGTCAGAAGCATCGCTTTCGATTGCTATTTTTAGCAGCTCATCTATTTTCATTTTCCATGCTCCTTATATATTTAATTTGGCTTATACATATGTCAGCCAATGATATTTATCTTCCCTCTCTCCATTAACATAAGCGAAAAATTCATCCTGGAGACGTTTGACAACTTGGCCTCTTTTTCCGCTTCCGATGGTTATTTTATCCACAGATCGAATGGGCGTTATTTCAGCTGCTGACCCGGTGAAAAAAACTTCTTCTGCGATATAGAGCATTTCTCGCGGAATTGTTTCCTCAACGAGCGTAATGCCCAAGTCCTTGGCCAGGCAGATTACCGTATCTCTTGTGATGCCAGGTAAAATGGAAGAAGATAGAGGCGGAGTGTGAAGTTCCCCGTTAATCACGATAAATATATTCTCTCCGCTGCCCTCAGAAATGTGCCCTCTCACGTTGAGTGCAATCCCTTCTACATAACCCTCTAGCAGAGCCTCCATTTTTATGAGCTGAGAGTTCATGTAGTTTGCTCCGGATTTGGCTAAAGCTGGGAAGGTATTAGGGGCCATCCTTTGCCAAGTAGATATTTTAACGTCCACGCCATTCTCTAAAGCTTCCTCACCCAAATATTGTCCCCATTCCCAGACAAGTATAGCACAGTCAATCGGATTGGGGAATGGATCCACTCCTAAGGTTCCATATCCTCTATAGACAACTGGCCTGATATAGCAAGCTTTAAGTTTATTTGCTCTAATCGTTTCAATAACAGCTTTTTCGAATTCGTCCCGAGTGAACGGGATTTCCATGCGGTACATTTTACAAGAATTATAAAGCCTTCTTATGTGAGCGCTATTTCGAAAAATAGCCGTCCCTTTGGGAGTATCGTAGGCCCGGAATCCTTCAAAAAGTGAACTTCCATAATGAATAACATGAGAGGCGATATGAATATTAGCCTCTTTCCATGGAACTAGTTTGCCGTTCATCCAAACTATACCATTTTTTTCATTAAAAGGGCTCATGTATTACTCCTGATAAAAATTAAATTATGATATTTAATTGATATGCCTTTAGTTATAACCAGCGACTTCATCTTATCTTAACCATTGACCTAAGTCAAACTGATAATCGGGGTCAGATCTTGCTTTTTGCCTCTATCAATAATCTCATACAAACGCACAAAGCAAGACTTGGGCTCACTTATAAGAACCCACTTATATAAAAGCAAAAAACAAAACCCGACCCCATTATTATTTTCTCCAGATCCCTTCACCGCAGTGCGGGCAGTTTTTTTCTTTGTGAGGTAACGGCCGATGACAATTCCAGCATAAAGTTGTTATTCTTCTTTCTCTGGCTTTGATCCTTCTCCATATGTCTTCTATTTCTGATTCTTTTGAGGCTTTGCCTTTGAATGCAGAAAGATGCCTAATAATCTCAGAAGCCTTTTGATATCTTTCTTCAACTTTAGCTGAGAGGCATTGCATTATAACCTCACTAATTTCTTTAGGAATTTTGTTATTCATTAATCGAGGTGGCTTAATTTTTCCTTTTTGAGCTTTTTCTAGGATTTTAAAAGGATCAACATCAATGATGGGAGGTTGGCCGATAACCATTTCATAAAATATACATCCTAATGAGTAAATATCTGAGCCATAGGTTGACTTACCCAAGAATTGTTCTGGCGCCATATAAGGAGGCGAGCCAATTCTTGTCGAGGCATAAGGGACATTCTCCAGCCAAGCAGAAGTTCCGAAATCTGTGATTTTTGCCGTCCCGTCCTCGGAAATTATTGTGTTTGATGGTCTTAAATCTCTATGGACTATCTTATTCTTATGGGCGTGATCAATACCGTAAGAGATTTGGGTAATGTAATCGATTGCTTTTTCAAGGTCCAATACTTTTTCCTTATCTAAAATTCTCTCCAGCGTTTTTCCTTTTACGTATTCCATCACCATAAAAAAGATTTTATTTTCCTTCTCGGCTGCAATCATGCGGACAATGTTCGGGTGATTCAAGGCAGCTTGAAGCCTTGGTTCCTTAAGAAGCTTGAAAAGCTCTAAAGATTGCTTATGAGGAACCTTTATTGCAACTTTAATATTGAGCCAGGTATCCTTCGCCAGAAAAACTGAGCCAAAGCCCCCGCTGCCTAAGGAACGCAATATCTCGTATTTGCCTACTTTTTGACCTTGGAGAAACATCCTATAAATTCCAAAAATGAGAAATCAATACTAGACCGCAAAGAGCAGCTGTCTCTGCTCTTAATGTTTGTACGCCCAAGCTGACTGCTTCATACCCGTTGCTCAAAATAAATTCCTCTTCTTCTTCTGTCCAGCCACCTTCTGGGCCTACTAGAATAAGAACAGAAGAAGGAGGTTTCGGCATATTAAGCTCAGAGCCTGAATATTCAATTAAAATATCTCTTAAGTATTTCCCTCTATTTTCGCTTAAAAGAAGCTTTTTTTCTTCCCTTCTCTCCTCAATTAGCTTTTTGACAGGCGTTGGAGATGATATGGAAGGCAAAAATGATCTCTGACTCTGTTTGACTGCTTCCAGTGCAATCTTCTTCCATCTTTCTATTTTTTTCTGAATTTTCTCCTCAACTTTTACGATAGTTCGAGCGGTTAGAACGGGAATAATATTTGTGACAGCTAACTCTGTAGATTTCTGGATTATGAGATCCATTTTTTTTGACTTAAGAATAGCTTGGGCAAGAGTGATCTTAACCTTGGGCTTATTTTTATCCAGTGTCTGGAGGATGGATAGGCGAGTCATATCTTTTCTTATTTCTTCGACTTTTGCCAGATAGTTTGCTCCTTGTTCGTCAAAGAGCCAGACTTTCTCCTCTGGTTTTATTCTGGCCACCCTGCTCAGGTGATGATGTTCATCCCCGTAAAGAAGGAGAGTGGAGGAATGAATGTCGCTTTTTTTGATGAAGAAGCGATTTGAAGTCAAGCTTTACTCTAATGAAGCAAGCATTTCTTTTCCGTAGTAGGTAGTCTGATCATTGAGCAGGCTGGGTGTTTCGAAAACACGCGGGATTTCCCCAGCGAGGAAATCCCGCTCGGATGCAGGCTTCGCTCGGGATCAGACTTTAACATCATGTTGAGAATTGAGCTAAATTTCATCTCTGAACATCACTTCATGATAAGGTCTGACCCTAGCTCAGCCTTTCTTGCGATTTTCTCAATCACGCAGCCAGCTCTCATCATTTTAACGGAATTGGAAATCCTTCCTTTAATGAATTATATTTTTTGTTTTATTGATAATACCTCGGTAAACAGTTTTTAAATCCTCTCCCGTGGATTCTGCAAATTTTTGGAGTAATGCTTTTTGTTCTTTAGTCAGTTTTTCAGGGATTTTAACATTAACCTTAACAAATAAATCTCCTTTTCGATATCCTCCAAGTGGTTTTATGCCCTTTCCTTTTAATCTGAAAACTTCACCTGGTTGGGTCCCAGCTGGAATTTTGATAACCTCATTATCTTCAAGAGTTGGAATTTCTATTGTTCCTCCGAGAGCCGCCTGGATAAAGGATATTGTAATTTGACAGAAGAGATTATTTTCTTCTCTTTCAAAAATCTCGTGTTTTTTTACCCGGACAACAACATAAAGATCTCCCCTTGGAGCTTCCCTGTCTCCCACTTCTCCCTCTTTTTCCAGTCTGAGCCTCATACCGTCTTTAATACCGGGAGGAATTTTTACCTTTAGTTCTTTCTTTTTCCTCGTTTTCCCGGAGCCGCCACACTCCTTGCAGGGAGTGGTTATTACTTCGCCTGATCCATCGCAGTGGGAACATGTTCGTGAAATCGCAAAGAATCCTTGCTGATAGCGTACCTGTCCCCTGCCTTGGCAGTGGCGGCAGACAGATTTCTGAGTGCCAGGCCGCAGTTTCGAGCCATGGCAGACAGAGCAAAGCTCTACTCTATCAAGCTTTATTTTTTTTTCTGCTCCGAACGCAACGTCTTCTAAAGAGACTTCAAGCTCTAAAGCAAGATCTCTTCCTCTTTGGGGATAATGGGCTCTTGCTCTATGCTGAGTCCCGAAAAAATCCCCAAAGCTGAAGCTAAAGAAATTGCCCAATATATCTTCAAAGTCTTCAAAAATTGAGGAATTAAAGCCGGAAAAGCCGCTAAATCCTTCAGCTCTTAACCCATCATGGCCGAATCGGTCATAGGTAGACCTTTTTTCAGGATCAATGAGAACACTGTAAGCCTCAGCAGCCTCTTTGAACCTATCTTCGGCCGCTTTATCTCCAGGATTTCTGTCAGGATGGTACTTAAGAGCCATTTGACGGTAGGCTTTTTTTATCTCCTCTGGAGTTGAATTCTTTGATAGACCTAGAATTTCATAAAAGTCTTTTTTTGTCATTTTCTAAGTTAGCTGGGCAAGAATGCTTCGTTATCCAGTCGTTCCCGATGCTGCGGTCCATATTTATTAGCTTTTTTTGGGAACTGCGACTTTTACAAGGGCTGGGCGAAGGAGCCTGTTATGAAGAGTGTAGCCCTTTTGCAATTCTTCAACAACCTCAGGCTCTTCAACGTCTTCGGATTCTTCGGTTATAAATGCTTGGTGAAGATGAGGATCAAATTTTTTTTCCTTGATTTCTATGGGTTTAACACCTTGTTTCATCAGTAAGTCTTGATACTGTTTGTAAATCATCTCAATGCCCTCTCGGAAGCTCTTTCCGTTTCCTTTACTTTGAGTTTCTAAAGCTCTTTCAAAATTATCCAGGACATCAAAAAGCTCTTTTAATAATTCAGAAAGGGCATATTGGTAAAACTCGCCCTTTTCTCGCTCTAGCCTTTTTCTTAAATTTTCCATTTCAGCTATTTTTCTTAGATATTCTTCTTTTAACCTTTTATTTTCCGTTTTAATAAGCTTGATTTCTGATTCTCGCTTATTCAGCTTATCTTTCAGAATCTTGGCTTTGTCTTGTTTTGCCTTTGGCTCTTTTTCTTTCATCTCAGCAGGTTTCACTTCAGTCCTTTTTACCATCTCTCCTCCTTACTGGTTGAAACTGATCGTTTGGCTTAGACTTTTCGCAATACCATCGACTAGGGGAATGATTTTTTTATATTGAATTCTTTTCGGCCCTATTATTCCCAGAGAACCCAGCACCTGGCTATGGTATCCATAATGGGAGAGAATAAGAGAGCAATCTGATATATCGGGAATATCCAATTCAGAGCCAATCATTACTTTTACTCTGTCAAGACTGATAAAGTCAGAAAGGAGTTTGGCAAGTTTTGCTTTTTCTTCGAAATTTTGAAAAAGAAACTTCAGCTTTTCCATGTCAAAAAGATCATGTTTTTCCAAAAGTTTTGGGGTTCCCTGGAAAAAAATCTGGCTTTCGCGCTCTTCCTGAGAGATATAGGCTTTCAACAATGTCATCAATCTATCAATAATAGTCTCATATTCTAACTTATATTTGGGAAGCTCATGAAGAAGGTAGTCTCGAACGAAATGCAAGTTTTTACTCCTGAAGCTCTGATTGATATACTGAGACGCTTTGTCAAGCTCTGTCTGAGTAAAGTAGGTATCTGTCTGAACAATTTCAGTTAAGACAAAGTTAGAAGGAGTGATCAAGATGATCATTACTTTAACTTCAGATACCTTGATGAAACGTATATGTTGAAAATTTATTCTTGAAATCCTTGGAGAAAGAACAAATCCTAAATTATCAGAATAATCAGCTAAAATCCTGGACACTTGGTTAAGGAAAGAGTGGAAATCGCCCCTTTGAGGGACAAGATTTTCGGATAGAAGATCAATCTTTTTTTCAGGAATAATGGCTTCGTCGAGCAGATTGTTTACATAGTGCCTCAAACCCTTATCCGTTGGAACACGCCCTGCAGAGGTGTGAGGCTGAGAGAGAAAACCGCGATTTTCTAGTTTTGACATTATGTTTCTTACGGTAGCAGAAGAAACGAGCAGAGCGCTCCTCTGAGCAATATAACCAGAGCTTATGGGCTTGCCTCTCTTTAGATAACTCTCAACAATTAGGTTGAGGATATGCCTGTCTTTCTCTCTCAAAATATCGGCTCGCACTGATCTACTCCAAAAAATTTATAGCATTAAATCTTAAATATTGTCAAATTACATACAACCCGCTTTTGACTGTCAAAAAAGGTTTATCCCTTTATAATTTATTTTTTATCTATTAGTTACATGAGTTATACATTTCTTAATCAATAGCTTCTGTGAATGTCTTTTAAATCAGTACGTTTCATTTTGATATGGTTACATGTTAGCTGTAGTAGATGGGTATTGAATAGGATCAGGATTTGAAAGTTTGTGCTAGAAAGGCCTGATTTTAGGTTTGATGTTTCAGTTTATCCTTATCCCGGCATAGCCGACAACTTCATTATAATTTCCTGATGTGTCTCCAGATGTCTGGTACTTTACCAGAGTTGCTTTCTTTGCCCCCAGCTCCTTTGAGGCAACAATGGCCGAGGTGGTTGGCTGAAAGCCACACATACTGATATCTTCATGCTTCACGGTGTCATAAAGTCCCTTAGCATCAAGGTTTAGCATCTTTTCAATGGCTAAAAAGTCCTTTTTCTTCGCCACTTCATGTTCTACATAATGGCTCATATCTGTGCTAGCCACAATCATCACTTCTTCCTTTAATTCTTTGATGCTTGAAGAGATGGCCTTACCTAGCTCTTCTAGCTCTTCGAACGAAACAAAATAAGATATACAAACCGGTACGATTGAAATATCTTTTTTAAAATATTGAATAAATGGAAGTTGGACCTCAAGAGAATGCTCGTTTAAATGGGCAATTTCATCTTCCTCGATAAGCGCAGATTTATTCAGGATAAGCTCTGCCAGGGGGGATTCAACCTTGACCATGCCCAGAGGAGTTTCCCAATCCCCTTCTTTCATTATTGCGATACGAGACTGGATGGCTCTGTGACTGGGTCCCAGGATGACGAATTTATTTGGAATCCGGACAGAAGAGAAAACAGCTCCAGCAACAGGTCCAGAATATTCGAAGCCTGCGTGCGGGGAGACGACACAGATGGCCTTTTCCTTTTCCTTTTCTGGCTCTACCATTCTTTCGATCATTTTTATGAGATCTTTTTCTTTACCGGGATAAAAATAACCACTCACTGCAGGTTTTCGTCTCAATTTATCCTCCTAATATAGAAAGTAAGCATAACCTGCATTCTTGTCAAATTTTCTATTTGTTCAGGAAGCATTTTCTAAGTGTGATATCCAATTGTTGGCGCATAGGTTTTGGGAAATAGCTGCAGCGGCCATTGAAGAAAGGCTCAGGCTATATGGCTCAAAAACACGTTGCTTTTGCCCCAGCGAGTCAAAAGCAACTCGGATCAAGGCTTCGCTCTCCTAAACCTATTGAAGATAAAAATTTGAAGGGAGCTAAGCTATTTTCCAAAGCCTTATCTACTAGCGGAATTGGAGATAGTTACATCTCCTCCCTCTTTTCTTTAAAGGCTATATCCAGTTCTTTTAATTCTTGAAGAATGGGTATGTAAATTTCAGGCGTAACAGGAATTTGGACTCCTGTCTTCTCGATTTTACCTTCAAGGATGAGCTTGGTGCTGATAGCTGCGGGCAGGCCCACTGTTCGGGCCATTGAACTATCACCATGGGGAACACCAAAATCTATAAGAGTTGAAGTGATCTTCTCCTTTTTATCTCCAGGATAAGAGGCAATAAAATGATGCTGGAGTATAATCATATCTCTCTCCCCTTTCTCGTACTGAAGTTTCTCCAGCATTCTTGCACCAAGAATATTTAAGGCAGAGTCTTTCTCTGAGGGAAGGGGGTCATCGCTCAGGAGGCCGAGCCATTCAAACCTCTGGATTATATCCGAGTTTTCTTCGATATTTAAACGAGCGCCAAGGGCTTTCTTTATGTCCTCTTCAGCAGGATCATTCATCAATTTTCTGAGAAAACCTTTGTAGGTTAATCCAGTCCAATCCTTTTCTTCTTCTTCGAGGAGCCCCAGGTCTACGATTTTTTTTAAGGTTGAACACCATCCCTTATTCCTGAGTGTTCCCCTAAGCATGGTCTTTGTTGATTTGATGCCGTAGAGCTCGATATACGGAAGAGAATTTCTGTTAGGATATCCTTCAAACTCACCCAGCCCTTCTATATCAATTATCAGGTAATTATCAAAAAGTTCTTGTGAAGGAATGAATATTTGCTGACCGTCTTTTAGATATTGAGCTGAATTTTTTCCGGCAAGAAGAACTCCTATCGGGCTCCAGGAGAATTTATACCCGAAAGGATTGGTGTTTGCTTCTGGAGCAGGAAGACCACCACAGTAGGAAGTGAAACCCAAGATTTCTCCTCCCTTATTCTCGACTTCGTGAATAATTCTCATTGCTTCCATGTGATCTATTCCTGGATCCAAGCCAACTTCGTTAAGAATCAGAATCCCTGCTCTTTTTGCCTCTGAGTCGAGATTCTGCATCACTTCACTCACATAAGAAGTAGTGACCATGTGCTTGTTATAATCAATACAGTATTTAGCAACTTTAGGATGGAAAGTATAAGGAACCATGCTGATAACGAGATCTGCTTTTGAGACCTCATCTCTTAAGCCTTCTTCATTCTTGAGATTCAGCTCGCTAGCTTCGCCTTTGGGGTGGTTATCAATGAGTTTCACAGCTTTGCTCACAGTTCGGCTGGCGACTTTAACCTCAAAATCTGGTTGGTCAAGTAAGTACCTGACCAGTGGCCTGGCCACAAGGCCTGCTCCAAGAATGAGTATTTTTTTCATCACTTCTCTCCTTTAAATTTATTGATAAAATTCTTCATGTATTCATAATCAGGCGTAAACTTCCCTCTATACAGAATAACCGCTTTTTTAACAGCATCTGGAAGACTGCAATCTGCAAAATCTCCAGAAAAGTCTGCTTTGGCAATTGCTGGGACCAGAGGCTTGAGTGCATTGCTGAAGAATATCGAAGACTCAAGGGATATCTCAGCCGGCAAGTTATCTGTAGCCATGACAACAATTCCCCTCCCCTCTACCCCATCTCTTGCCTTCTCTTCCAGGGGATCGTAGACAAAAACAGGGTTGTCAGGAGTAGTTGCTTTGACTGTACATTCCACAGATCCTTCGATATCGCAAGAAATATCTCCTATTATTCGCAGACGAGGCTTATCTTCCTCAATAAAAAGTTGTCTCAAGCTTTTTCTTGTCGCAAATTTTGGATACTTAGGTGTCCAAAAGATACAATTGACAAGAACTGTGAGGAAAGAAAGATAGGAATCAAAAATTGATCTATATTTTTGAGGATTATCGTAGTAGTCTTGGAGATCAAATTTTTGATTCGTCTTGATGGGCTTGACCATGTGTTCTTCTTTAAAGACAACCTTATAAACACTGTTGCTTGAATAATTTTTTTTCTCAAAAAAGGTGGCGATTTTCTCGGGTTCAACCTCTTTGTGAGGCAAGAGATTGAATATCTCCTGAGCTCCTTGGGAGACATTGCCGTACCCTGCAAAACCAAAGACCAAGGGAACAAGAGAAATGTCAAGACCTCTATCGTGGATCTGCCATCCCACTTTTTTTATTGCCTCTTTGGCAGCAACGAGGCTCCCATATTCATGCGCTAGTTTAATCAAAGAAAAGGGATTTTTTATTTTCTCATGATTCAGTTTTTGTCCTAAAGCCCATAGAGTATCGACCATTCCGGCCTGTCCTGCTTGGACGCCAAAAAATAGAAGCCTTTGTCCTTCCTCGTTTACTATTCTTTCATAGTCGATCAAAGTGCACTCAAGGTCTATCATTCTTTGAAGCATAGGCATATTGTGGGATTGTCCCTTAATAGTGTGAGAGAAGAATATGTAGACTCCTTCCTTTTTGAAAAATTGGATAGGGATTTCTTTTATGGCAAAGATGATTGCGCATGGGGCAAGATCCTCTTCTACCCTGGCTCCTTCTTGAAGATAATCTTCGTCGGAGAAGATGCGGATTGAGGACGGCTGGAGCCAGATCTCAACAGGATTATTTTTAA
>JABAOC010008497.1_pt1 | contig 60802 bp, 47 predicted proteins | sample 7062161 | NCBI WGS metagenome assembly JABAOC01 (sample SAMN14538625, study PRJNA623070) | marine sediment metagenome | biome: marine biome [ENVO:00000428]; feature: marine pelagic biome [ENVO:01000023]; material: deep marine sediment [ENVO:00002113] | place: India: Gulf of Khambhat ... | reverse complement strand
AAATTAATTATTTCGCGCCATATCCTCTCCCAGGGATAAATCAAATATGGCGTGAAATACAAACAAGTCTTGATTACGTTTAATTCGAAAACACATGGTAGGCCCAGCTTTCCTAGGTTGCATCATCATTCTCACCACTGATTGCCCTGGATCACGTGCAAATATTATTTGTGATCCTCTTGTTGGGAGTGAAGAGAAATATAAGTGATTTTTAGTGATTTATGAGTCCTGAAAGGCATTAAGAAAACACCCTATCATTTAAAAACTTTCATTTTCTTTTTTTTATAATGATTATATTTCCATCCCATGTTTTAAGGGAAGAAGAGGTGAAAATGATGAAAAGGTGCTAGGTATGTTGACGTACCATTTTGACTGTGATATGTCTGTTCCAGGATATCAACAGATGGTTGATCCTCTAAAATGGACGATGATTCAAAACTCTAGTCAACAGAGAAATCATATCCCTGGGGATTTTTTTGAAAGTCAGTTCGACCGGGAGATCTTGATAGGTGAAAGGTTGCGGGCCACCATACTCGCGGCCTTTTTTTTCATGGCTCTCGTCACTTGGATCGTCATTACTGTTGCCTTCCCTACGGTGCTTGAGCGCGTTTTCCACGGCAAACTCGATCCGACCTGGGTGCCTGGACTTGTTTTGGGCGTAGTAATCTATGAGCTGGGTGTCCGCATTCTTCTGGGGCATTTTATCAATACAGGGAAAAGTTTCCCCGTCCTTGCTCGCTACGGAAACGCTTTTATCGATGCCAGCATTCCGACCATAGCGCTCGTCATCTATTCACAATTTTTGACGCCTTCTGCCGCCCTTTTTTCCCCGTGGCCTTTTTTCTACTTTCTGTTTATTCTGTTGTCTGCTTTGCGGCTCGACTTCAAGCTGTGTTACTTTACAGGAGCCGTGGCTGCCGTAGAATATACTGTGTTGGCTCTGATCTTGATAAGAGGCAGTAGTGTGCCCTCTATTGAACCGATGCTGGTTGAACCGATGGCTCATATAGTGAAGGGATTTTCGCTTATCAGTGCCGGTCTCGTGGCAGGATTTGTTACCCTTGAGATAAAGAAGCGAATTAAGAAATCCCTCCGCAGTGTGGAGGAAAGAAATCGCGTTGTAGGGATTTTCGGACAGCACGTCTCCCCGGCCGTGGTGGATAAGCTTTTAGACCAAAACGCAGACGTGGAGGGGGAAATCCGGCGCGTCTTCATTATGTTCCTAGACATCAGAAACTTTACTACCTATGCCGAGCATAAGAAACCGGAGGAGGTCATATCCTACCTGAACACTCTGTTTGAGTTTATGGTTGAAATTGTGAACCGGAATAATGGAATCATTAACAAGTTCCTGGCAGATGGATTCATGGCAGTATTTGGGGCACCTCTCTCCGATGGCCGTGACAGTCAGAACGCCGTTAGTGCATCCCTGGAGATTCTCGACAGCGTGAAAGCTGAATTCGAAAATGGAACAATTCCTGATACCCGGGTGGGCATCGGTCTTCATGCCGGTGACGCTGTGATTGGAAACGTAGGGTCTGCTCAGCGTAAGGAATATACCATAATCGGTGACGTTGTTAACACAGCTTCCCGGATTGAACAGCTCAACAAGAAATTCAAATCGCAAATCCTGATTTCCCGTGAAGTATGGAAGTCTGTGGGGGAAAATCTGAAAGATGCAGAATATCTGGGAGAGATTCTCGTCAAAGGCCGGGAAGAGCCTATACAAATTTACAAACTTGCCTAAGTGATGGCCTTGACAAAAGCAGGAAAGGAAAAACCTCAGAGCTTTCAACAAATTCCTCAGTCTCAGGAAGTATGCTGAGCCAGGAATTGTTGGGATCGAAGTTGCAAAGAAGAGGCTGGCTGAATAGAAAATCAAATGTAGAAAATGGCGTTAAATTAATTATTTAGCGACTTATCTTTTATTCTTATCGGAAATTGAAGGACGTTCACGAAATCCCCTTCTCCTAATGAAGATACGCAAGGCGCTTTCATGAGGACATATGGGATGTAAAAAGATATTTTAATATTGTATAGTAATTAGCTATAGTAGCAATTGGCAGAGGAGCTAATTCAGTAGTCTAAGGGAAAATGGCAAATTCAAAACCTATGCTTGGTTTAACTTCATGCACCTGTGTCCTTGTTCTCATCACCACAATTATTTCTGGTGGAGATTCCAGTGTTGTGAGTGAGGAAAATCCTTATGATCCCGTTCAGTATATTGTGCAAGCGTTAGGAAAGCATTCTATCATCTGTATAGGGGAAGGGGACCATGCAGTTGCCGATTCTCATGAGATTATCAGGCAGATTATCTCTGATAAAAACATACAGAATATCTTGGATGTGATCATTGTAGAATTCGCCACCAAAAGGTACCAGGCCGTGTTGGATGACTTCATTCAAGGAAAGGAAGTCGATTTTAGAGAATTAGCCAAAGTCTGGCGTGACACGAGCACCTCCCCAATAGCACCCTGGGACAGCCCTATTTATTATGAACTTTTAAAAAAAGTTAGAGAAAATAATCGCTCGCTTTCTCCAGATAAAAAGATCCGCATCCTCGCAGGAGATCCGCTGATCAAGTGGGAAGAGATTCAAAACAGGGATGATTTCCGCAAGTTCAGAATGCCAAGAAACCAGTATGTGAGCGAGCTGGCGATTGAACAAGCTTTTCAACTCAACAAAAAAGTGATGATCATATATGGAGGGCTTCATCTGGCAAGGATAAATGTCGGGCATGAAGGGGACCCAAGAAATCCCATTACATATCGGATCCAGCTCAAGCATCCAGACTCTGTTAAGTATATTGAGTTTATGAAGCCGGAAGATCTCCACATAACAGATCGACTATCCAGCCTAAAAAAAGGGAAACTGTATGAAACCAAGAGCCATTGGGTTGGAAAAATCAGTGCTCAATATTTTTTTCCGGGAGTGTATACGCCACAAATCGATAAAAAAATTGGAAACGCAACCATGAAGAAAATGGTTCTTTATAAGAATTATTTTGTCGAGGATATAGTTGATGCTCTCATCTACATCGGGCCATCAAAGGATTGGAAAATCGTGAGTGGTTCCCAGGATGCCTATCAGGACGACGAATACTGGGCGGAATTGAACAGGCGGAGCAAGATCCGGTTCGACCGGCCCATGGATGAAAGCTTACGGAAAAAGTTTTGAATCCCGATCCACGAATCCCTGAATCACTATGCCGTTAATTAATTTTTTAACACCACATTTTCTAGGGATAAATCAAACAAGATTATTATTAAAGCTTTGCTTCCCGCTCGTTGACCGTATCTTCTCCAATGTGATAGGTATACTGCACAATGCCAAAAGGTGGAATTTGGGTGAAACTTGAGGGACTGAGAGAGGGATGGAAAAATTCACTTTAGATAAACTGCCAAAAAAGGTTCTGGAGAAGATCGATGTGGAAACAGCGTTTATGATATCTCGGATCATCATTGCTGCAGAAAGATTTCAGGTTTTCCGAGAACTTCATCGGAAAAAACTGCCTGCTCATAAGATCGGAAAGAATCTGAAAATCCATAAAAAATTCATTACGATCTTCCTAGATGCTCTTGTTTCGATGGGACTGCTGTCAAAAGAAGGAAATATATACTGGAATTCAGCTTTGGCCGAGAAGTATTTCGTCAAAGAAAGGTCCATCTACTGGACAAGGCAGTTTTCAAAGGAATGTGTGGTAGCCTTCGAAGCATATACAGTTCTTGAGAAGGTTCTCTCAACTGGGGAGATTTCCCATGCCGTAAGAAAAGCAAACAAGAAGAATTATATTGAAACAATGATGGAAGACAAAGTCGAAGCTAGGGATTTTACACAGATGCTTTTCCACCGCCATCAGCCAGATGCAGGAGCCCTGGCAGAATACCTCGATCTCGAGGGAAAAAAAGCCATCCTGGATGTGGGTGGCGGTTCAGGAGTGATGTCAATAGCCCTTGTAAGGAAGAATCCGAATGTACGAGCTTGTATTTTGGACATTGAGCCAGTCTGTAAAATAGCAGAGGAGAACATCAGCGGTTCCGGACTTTCACACCGCGTAAGTGTGTATCCTGGGGATTTCAACAAGGGATTGCCAGAAGGATTTGACACAATCATGTGTTGTGATACCGGGCGCGTTTCCAAAGAACTCATTAGAGAAGCATACAAACGGTTGCCTTCTAAAGGGATTATAGTTTTAGTCGATCGCTTTCTCACCAAGGATAGAACCGAACCCCTGGATAGACTGCTCCACCAGTTTGATGGATCAGGATTCGGGACAGAGACAAAAGAGGATATGATCCACCTGCTGAAAGATTGTGGATTTAAAAACACACATATGGATAGACTCATTAATGATGTCTGGGTTATTACTGGCATGAAGATAGAAAGATTCTAAAAAAAGGCAGCTTCGGAATTCACAGATGATTGAATTAGGAATCTTCATCCTGCTTTCTATCCTTCTTCTAGCCTTTACGTTAAGTAGATCCCACCAGCATCGTTTTCCTCGGTTCTTTACTTTTGAAAGCATTTTTGCCCTTTTTTATCTTTGCATGAAGTTGACGATGCGATGAAGAGGCTGGTGGATTTGAAGAGTCAATAAATCTTTATAAATAACCCAAGTATAGTCAGTTCGTGAATTAAGGCTGGTATGAAAATAGATCCTTACAAAAGAGTTTCGAAATTGTATGACACCCTGTTCGAACCTCTCAACAAAGGTTTAAGAGCAATTGGCATGAAGATGTTTTCACCAAAAGAAGGTATGGTCGTTCTCGATGTGGGATGCGGGACAGGAATTCATCTCGAACGCTATCAAAAAGCAGGCTGCCAAGTGTTTGGAATTGATCTGTTTATTTCCCTTGACCCCTTCAGCCGATTCTATCTGCGAAGATCGTCAACATTTTCCTTTTCCGAGGGAGGCTCGGCGCGGCCGCCCAGATATTTCGCAAGAAAAGCTTCAGCAGCAGCATAGAATTTCATGCGATTCTCAGGGCGGGCGAAGCCATGCCCCTCGTCGGGGAAAACGATGTATTCAACCGGCTTCCCGTTCTTGCGCATCGCCTCGACAATCTGTTCGCTTTCCGCCTGCTTCACCCGAGGGTCGTTGGCGCCATGTCCGATCAGAAGCGGCGCCTTGATTTTGTCCGCCTTGAAGAAGGGCGAGCGTGACTTCAGGAATTCTTGCTCAGTCTCAATATCCCCCCAAATCTTTTTTTGCCATGCCTTGAACGGTTTCAAGGGGGTAAGCCATGTAATCAGGTTCGAAATACCCACGACATCCACACCACAGGCAAATTCTTCCGGCGTAAAGGCCAGCCCTACGAGCGTGGCATATCCGCCATAGCTCATGCCCATGATGCAAACCTGATTGGGGTCAGCGTATCCCTGTTTCACTGCCCAGTTTTTGCCATCAATCAGGTCGTCGTTCATCTTGCCGCCCCACTCACGGTTACCGGCATTGATGTAGTTCTTGCCGTATCCCTCGGAGCCGCGGAAGTTGATCTGCAACACTACGTAGCCGCGGTTGGCCAGCCATTGGACTTCGTTATTTAGACCCCAAAAGTCCCTAAACCACGGTCCGCCGTGAACCCGCAGCACCATCGGCAGGTTCTTGGGTTCAAGCCCTACGGGGAGTGTGAGGTATCCATAAATTTTCATACCGTCGCGCGCCGTGAATGAAATGGGTTGCATCTGCGCTAACTTATACTTCTCGAGATTCGGGCGGTCGTTGAACAGAAACGTCGCTTTCTTGCCGGCGCGATCGTAGGCGTAGGACGCGACCGGAGCGTCGGCTAATACGTAGCTTGCGATCCATGTGTTGCCCTCCAGGTCACGGCTTTTGATGGAGAGGTCGCCCTCGCGAACCTTCCCAAGAGTATCGAAGTCAGCCTGAAGGGATTTGTCGAAAACTGTCCGCTCCCTTCGTTCACGGATAAACTCAACGGCTTCGAGCTTGTGCGTTTTGGGGTGCGTAAGAATCGGACCTACGTCGAACTGTGTGTCCTCAGCCAGCACCTCGCTCTTGCCGGTGTCCAGATCAACCTCTAGCAGCCGGAGCGCATTGGCATCGACACTCGATGCCAAGTAGATGCCCGTATCGTCGGGTGTAAAGCCCTTTATGACGACAATGTCCTCCAAACCCCACTTCCAGAAGCTGCGCCACGGCGACTTCGCGCCGTCGCGAACGCGGATTTCCCCGCCGTCATCCGGCAGTAGCACCCTCGCGGCACGCACCTGAAACTTGTTGTCCACAAAAAATTCGGATACGTCGCTGGGATTCTCGGTGTCCATTTCTACCGCGCCATTCTTCAGGTTAATGCGATACATATCGTGGAAACGGCGGTCCTGGATGTTTAGCGCTACAAGTATCTGGTCGGGAAAATTGGGATCAGTGATGGGGCGTCGAGCCTGCACCCCTTGGAAGGGGGTGAGGTCGCGCGTGTGCATGGTCTTCAGGTTAGTCTGATAAACGTGCCAGTTCTCGTCACCGTCTCTGTCCTGTCCATATAGGATGTGCTCGCTGTCCTGCTGCCAGTCGTAAACGTAGATGCCCCGCTTCTGGTCGGCCGTCACCATGCGATCGTCATTCTGGCCGAGAGAGCGGACCCACACGTTCATAATCCCTTTCTCACTAGGTGCCAAGTAGGCGAGAATCTTGCCGTTAGGGGAGATCTGTGGCTGCGACTTCACCGGGTTACCAAACAAGACCTCGCGCGGGATCAGCGGCGGGAGTTCACCCCAGGCAGGGAAAGCCGCCAGGACCAGAGCTGCCAGAACTAGCACAGGAACCAGGAAAAGTTTAAGGCCATCCCGTATCTGAATATTCATTTTTGACCTCCTCCTTCAGGTCTCACCGGCTGATTTATAACATCAACACAACTCATACTTTCACAGAAGGGGTTTTGCACTATAAGAATTTCGTTTTTTTGCTTGCGGCAAATCTCTCGCAATTTCCCTCAATTTCCACCCTGCGACATCCTGGAATCAAATTTATCACGGAAAAAAGATAAGGGCAAGGATTGAACAAAGAAACAACTGTTGTCCATATAGTGTCCATAAGAGATCTATATAGAGATAAATAGAGGTAAATAGAGGTAAACAGAAACAATGGATTGTTTCTGCAGAAACAATAACTTATTTTTGTTTTCAACAACTTAGAAAGTCCCCTGGCAACTGATTCGTAATCAGTAGGCCGGAGGTTCAAATCCTCTCACTGGCTCTCTTATAGATCGTAACATCGTATTGGTCTGTGAGATCTTGGTGTCTTATAGGTGTCCATTGCATTACCATTTTCTAACCTTGGATTAGGCAATCAATCCCAAATTCCTTAAAACGATTGAAACTCCTTCCAAAAATGAATATTGTATCCTCAATTTTTGATATGATTCAGAACCATGTTCGAATCGACAGTTTTCTGTGCTAATATTTTGTCTGCGAACTGAGAGGAACGCGATGAGTGCAATGTCATACAAGCAGAGAATTTACTCAGCCGTTTTGGGCCTGGGGGCATGCATTCTTCTCTTCCGGACCATGCGTTTTCTTTTCGTAGAAGGCGCCCTTGTAAGCCATACTTGGTGGGTCATCGCCCTGACCTTTCTAGAAGCGGGAATCGATTTGTCTTGCTTTGTGTTCTGTATGCGTTGGTTCATCGCCAACGACAGAACAAAAGACAGCCTTCCACTTCGGTTTGGTGCGGCGGCCGCTCTTCTTCACGCTGGGCGCGTGGCGATCTACGTTCTCGGAAGGACGGGCCCCTGGTTGAACTTCGATATCAAACCGGAATTCCGGGAGGAAATTGTAACGGTTTGGTTTTGGGTCTATTTTGCCGCCACATTGGCTATGATGGGCGTTGTTGGGGTAATCATCATCTGGCATCGGAGGAAATAAGCCTGGCGTGAAAAGAAATAAAAGCAGAAATTAATAGAGACTGCTTCAGTTCTGCAAAATTAGGATCCACAAATAATATTTCATAGGCGATGGAAGCATTTTCTCTCTTCCCTCTGGAAAAACGCTGATCCCGGCCTCCCTGAAATGGAAGACGCCAGGAGTAGACTGGCTAGGTTGATGAACCATTAAACAATATGTCGTGAAATATATACATTATGCGACATTCTGGATAGGGTTGTGCATTAAAGCACCTTTGACAGCGGGTTTTCCCCTCTGATATAAATGATTGCAGATTCAGTGGGCAGTACATAAACATAGGGATAGTCTATTTAGCGTAAAGACTTTTCAAAAGGAGGGAATTATGAATGAGCAAAGGAGTGTAAAACTGTTTTTTTTGATAACTAGCCTTGTTGCACTAGTTTTTCTTGCTTTGCCTATGCGTGCTGCTGAGGATCATCAGAATGACCTTGATGACATCATACAGAAGGCGATGGCAGAATGGCAGGTCCCGGGTTTGGCTGTGGTTTTGGTAAAGGGGAATGAAACTATTTTTATGAAGGGCTGTGGGACACGCATAGTGGGCAAGGACTTGAAGATTGATGAAAAGACCTTCCTGCAAATTGCGTCTAATTCCAAAACATTCACTGCTTATCTCTTGGGTATGCTGGTTGATGATGGCATGCTTCGTTGGGACGATCCAATTAAAAAATACATCCCAGAGCTAGATTTGGCCGATCCTTATGTGACAGAACATATTGCGATAGATGATTTGCTGTGTCATCGCTCTGGACTTACGGCATGGCCTCTTGGTGGCTTCCAAAAACGTAAGTACACAATCAAGAACTTGTTACAGGACATGAAAGGAATGAAACTTGCCCTTAGATTTCGGTCCGGTAACCTCTATTCTCAAATCGGGATGGCTATCCTTGGAGAAGTGGTTCTTCGTGCCACCAAAAAGAGTTGGGAGGAATCAATAAAACAAAGAATTTTCAAACCACTTGAGATGGAATCCAGCTATACAAGTAATTTAGACTTTGAAAACGAAGTTGGAAAACCTGAAACAGCTGCAAACATCATGCATCCCGCCATAAAAAAGAATGGAGTCCTGAAAAACGGCAGTTGGGCTGTAGTTGGCAGTGAGTCCTTATATGCTCCAGCGGGCGGCATCATTTCTAACATGGAAAATATTGCTAAATGGATATCGTTCAGGCTCAATGATGGTGTATATAAGGGAAAGCGTCTGATAAGTCTGGATACTATTAACGAAATTCGCAAACCGCGTCTTAGGTTTGCTGTTGAGAGACTTGGCATTACAAACGGTTTCATCCATCCTCGAGCGCATCTTATTGATGTCGGGTATGGGCAATGGTCTTTTGAGCATCGTGGCCATGTTGTGGTAGTGCATAATGGGGGCTGGATGAGCTCTGTTGTAGCTGTATTGCCTGATGAGGATATTGGAATCGGTATTTTTTCGAATGCCTGGTTTTATGAATATACTCCTCGGGATAGTTTAGCATTCGTTAATGCTATTGTATTGAATGTCATTGATCATTATCTAGGATATGAGTATGTTGATTGGCCTCATGAAATGCTAGAGATGGTAAAAAAGAGTAAATAAAAGGTTTCTGCTCACTTGAGATTATTTATAGAATATTACCAGAAATTTCTCTTCCTCTGGAAGGACGCTGACCCTGGCATAGCTGAGGTTGAAGATGCTAGGGAGAGGCTGGCTGGATTGAAGAATCATTGAATAAAATGTCGTTAAATTATTATTTCACGACATACTATCCGATATTCATTCTCTGTAAATCTGACACAAAGATTCATAACAACATAATTATTACAGCACAGGACACTCTGGGATAGTCCAGGAAAGCGTTGGGTTTTGACTTCAAATTTTTCCTGTGCTATAAGTCAAGTTGTTACAAACTTGGGATTTAACAGGTGATAGGCAAATCAATTTCCCATTACAAAATCATCGAGAAAATCGGAGAAGGAGGAATGGGAGTTGTGTATAAAGCCGAGGATACAAAGCTCGAGCGTACTGTAGCATTGAAGTTCCTCCCTCAAAAATATACTAAGGATGAAAACGCAAAAGAACGCTTCATTCAAGAAGCTCGGGCTGCGGCCGTCTTGGATCATCCCAATATCTGCACTGTGTACGAAATCGATGAAGTTAATGGTCAAACCTTCATCGCAATGGCATATATCAAAGGTCAAAATCTGAAGGATCACCTTAAATCCGGATTCCTCGAATTAGAAGAAGCTCTTGAAATTATTGCTCAGGTTGCTAGAGGTCTTCAGGAGGCTCACGACAACGGCATCATTCACAGGGATATAAAACCGGCAAATATCATGATCACAGAAAAAGGACAAATAAAGATTATGGATTTTGGACTGGCCAAGCTGTCCTGGGGAGTCGACCTCACCAAAACAGCTACCATCATGGGAACAGTGGCTTACATGTCTCCTGAACAGGCAAAAGGCGAAAAAACTGACCACCGTACAGACATCTGGTCGTTGGGAACAGTGCTCTATGAGATGCTGAGTGGTGAGCTACCTTTCAAAAGCTATCATGATCAAGCTGTCCTCTACTCTATTTTGAATGAAAATCCTGCTCCGATAACAAAAACCCGTAAGGATATACCGCTCGAACTGGAGCGGATAATCCAGAAATCTTTAGAGAAAAATCCAAGAAATCGTTACAGCGATATGAATGCCATGCTTGCAGATTTGAAATCTGCCGGCCGTAAATCCATTTCTACTCCCGCCGATAAGCCTTCCATTGCGGTTCTTCCCTTCGTGAATATGAGCGCTGACCCAGAGAATGAATATTTCAGTGATGGTTTATCCGAAGAGCTCATTAATGCCCTCACCAAAATCAAAGATTTGCACGTAGTCGCCAGAACCTCATCTTTTGCTTTCAAGGGCGAAAAAGTAGATATTCGGGAGGTCGGGCAGAAGTTGAATGTCAGTACTCTGTTTGAAGGAAGCGTGAGAAAAGCTGGAGATCGTGTGCGTATTACAGCCCAGTTGGTTAAAGTGGAGGATGGATATCATCTCTGGTCCGAGTGCTACGATAGGAGTATAGAAGATGTGTTTGCTATTCAGGATGAAATCACAGAAAAAATCGTGGACAATCTGAGGACAACCCTTGAGATACCAAGCCCGATTCATGAGGAACGCCGCCCCGATAACCTCGAAGCGCACGAACTGTATCTCAAAGGGCGATACTACTGGAACAGATTCTCGCCCGATTGGATAAACAAGGCCTTGAATTATTACGATCAAGCTATCGAAAAAGATCCCAATTATGCTCTCGCCTACACAGCGAAAGCAGAGGCATATGGCTTGCTCTCAACTGGACTTGATATTCTTTCAACCGATGACGCTATGCCTAAAGCGAGAGAAGCAGCACTCAAAGCGCTGGAGCTTGATCCAAATCTCGCCGAGGCGCACGTTTCATTAGGGCTTGTGGCGACATGCTATGATTGGGATCGTAAAGCAGCAAAAAAACACTTTCAAAAAGCCCTTGAACTCAATCCGAATTCCGTGAGTGTGCACCAATGGACTGAGTATTATTTGACTTACTTGGAAGGCGAATATCATGAAGGCATTGCCCATCTCGAACAGGCCCTGGAGTTGGATCCTCTCAATCTTTTAATTAGGGGCCGCTTGGGATACATGTACTATTTTTTGCGTGACATCGATCGTGCAATAGAATATTTCAAAGAAATGGTTGATTTTGAACCGAACTACCCATTGGGACATCTTGGATTGGTGGAATGCTACGGCAGAAAAAGCTGGTATGATGAAGCGATTGCAGAAGGAGAAAAGGTTCTCGATTTAGGAATGCGTGCTGATGCTGTGATCGGGGGACTGGGAGCTTGGTATGGTGCTGCCGGTAAAAAAGATAAGGCACTCGAGCTCCTCTCTGAACTGGAGGCACGCTCCAGTGATGGCTATGTGTCTTCCTTTTGGATGGCGGCAATACACATTGGCCTCAACGAGATGGATAAAGCATTTGAGTTTTTAGAAAAGGCTTACCAGGAGCGAGACGGCAATTTGATTTTCATCTCAGCGCCAACTCCCTTCGATGCGCTCAGTCCTGATCCAAGATATAAGAAATTGCTCAAAAAAATGGGATTAGAGCATTTATTCGATAAACTCTCTTCCCTAAAAAAACAGAAATAATTTAGAAAATTGGAAAACGGCAAAGACTGAAATCGGAATCTCGTTTTTAAAGTAAACTGTCAACCGGAACGCCCGGAGCTACTTTTATGGACTGATCCCTGATAATAAAGAAAGCAATCATAAATGCCTAAAAATTGGATAAATTTTCTTATCCTTTTCTATCTTCATTATTATCAATAAGTTTCCCTATTTTTGCATCTTTCCATCTCGCCGGAATATCTAAAAATTAGACAATTTTTCTCTCTTTACCTGTCCCTCCTGCGGATCTGAAGGAACGGAAAGGACATTTTTCTGCTGACGGATATTTTCTTAAACCGGCTGGTCCTATAAAAACAGGGTTAAAAGCTTCTTTGTCTAGATAATTTCTGCTGATAAAGGAGCACAATGATTCGGCTGGCATGTTTTTTGCCTATAAAAAGTAGGGAAAGAAAGAATTCATGCTGCTCATATCAAATACAATCATCAAAAAGGAGGTCCAAATAGAAGAAAACAAAAAATGGGGATATCTTTTACTGAAATCAAAGGCTCTAAAGTATGGCAAAGAAGAAAAAAGCGAAGGGAGGATCTCATGAAAAAATTTTCAATTTTTTGTTTTTTGCTTTTGCTAGTATGTGGATTGGGGCTTTCCCAAATAGGGCAGGTGGGAAAAATTCAAGGGATGGTCTATGATGATGAAGGGAATCCTCTCCCTGGCGTGACTGTTACCATCACATCGCCTTCTCTTATTTCTCCAGAAGTGGCTCAAGTCACCAGTTCCAGCGGTGCTTTCCGTTTTCCTTCTCTTCCTCCCGGTACATATCAGGTCACTTTCGAAATACCCGGCTTTAAAACACTCATCAGAAAAGGCATCATTGTCAATGCGACTAAAACGACTTCTTTCGATGTCAATCTAACCTTAGCAGCAATCCAGGAAGCGATAACGGTCGAAGGGAAAGCTCCTACGGTCGACATCCAAATGTCTTCGAAAACGACCATAATGGACGCCGAGTTCATTTACATGGTTCCTTCACCGAGAACCCTTACGGAATTTTTTAATATGGTGCCGGGAGTCACAGATGACACAGCACATGGAAGCGCCGAAATAAGCAACTCCTATAACCTTGACGGAGTTAATCTCGGCGACGCTGCAACGGGTACGCGTGGAGTCAATTTTGGCCCCGATATCGTAGAAGAAATATCTGTAGAAACAGGCGGCCTCAGCGCCGAATATGGACACGTTCAAGGTGCAATGGTTAATGTCATTACAAAATCAGGGGGGAACGACCTCAGCGGATCTGCAAGTTTTTATTTGGACCACGAAAAATTCCAATCGACGAATACCGAAGGAACAGAGTTAGAAGGCAGAAAAGTAGGTTCTCATTTGGCGTATGAACCTGTGTTCACACTCGGGGGCGCTATCATCAAGGATAAACTCTGGTTTTTTATGCACGGAAGTATAAAGATCAATGAAGACTATGAAACAGGCTATCCTGCTGACAAAGAAGAAGAAATTCCGATAAGAAAGAAAAAATACTATCCTTATTTCAAACTCTCCTATCAGCCCAACTTGAGCAACAGATTCACATTTTCTTATAACTTTTACGACAACAGAGACAACCATAAAGATGCTGTCTATACCGAAAGTGAAGAATCGACACGGATTCAGATAAACCCCTCCCATATCTTCAATTTTCACTGGACACACTTTTTCAATCAAGACTTTTACGGCAACCTGAAGCTAGCCATGATCCAGAGGAACTTCAACATCGATGCTAAAATCAATGAACCTTATTACTGGGATTATCTTACAGAGATAGGAACCGGAGGATATTGGAGAAACAAGGACGACTACGTAAGAGACAGATACCAGGCTAACCTGGATGCAACGCTCTTTGCTGAGGGATTCGCAGGAAGCCATGAGGTCAAATTCGGTGCTGAATTCACCCTGTTTAAAAGCCGCTGGCTCGTTGATACCGTCGCAGATCCCAATTCAGGTGCTTGCTGGAACGGGATGATTGGAGATGATTACTATGTGGGATATCAAATTACCGGATACGACAGAGAAGAAGAGGTTTTGGATGTTCATGCTTATGTACAGGATTCATGGAGCATTTCAAACAGGCTTGTCTTAAATCTTGGGCTGCGTTTCGAATACAACAGTCTTTGGTGGCCGGTACAGGGAAGCTCAGAACCCATTACCTATAATGAAGCTGGCTGGGACTTCCATATTGTCAGACAGATTGAAGATCGAACAAAGGTTTACGGCTGGAAAAATTTAGCACCAAGAGTCGGTGCTGTCTTTGATATTTTCGGCACCGGGACGACCCTGCTCAAAGGAAGCTACAGCCGGATGATCATTCCCAACCAGTTGGGATACGTGAATATTTCTCACCCGAATGGCTGGTTCGGTATGGTTGAGTATTATAACCCTGATGGATCGGCTTACTATGCCTTTCCATGGAATCTCCCCGGTGAAGGCGCACCGACCATAGGACATCCGGATTACCCGCTTGTCGCACCCTATCAGGACGAAATAACAGTTGGATTGGAAAGAGAACTTTTCGAAGACTGGTCTGTCAGTGCAAGATATATCAAGAAATGGGACAAAAGACTCGTCCATATTGTGGATGCCGCTCAGCTGGATCTTACACAATTAATGGAAAATGGAGAGCTTGACTGGACCAACTGGCAGCCCGTGACAACGACTGATCCATATGACAATCAAGAGATCACTTTCTACGAAATGAAAGATCCTTATGCAATCGATCAATACATCCTCAACCCGCCAAATGCGACAAGAGATTATGACGGACTAGAGCTGAGTCTCAGAAAACGCTACTCCAACGGATGGCAGCTGATGGCATCCTATGTCTACCAGAATTCAAGAGGCCTTGTGGATACCGATCGAGGAAGTCAGTCCCTCGGGACATCTGATTTGTTCAATAACCCGAATGTACATATCAACATGATCGGAAGATTCCCCCTTGAAAGAAGACACATGTTCAAATTCCAGAGTATGCTCAGAGGTCCCTTTGGCATTAACTTAGGGACATATGCCAGATTTATGTCTGGACAGAGATATACGCGGCAAGTACGATCTCAGGATCTGCCGATCACATTGAGCCAGGGCAGAGAGACGATATTTGCAGAAAAAAGAGGCAGTTCTCATTACGATCCCCTTTATCTTGTGGATTTCAGACTGGAAAAATCCTTCCGATTCGGCGACAGCTTTTCGGTATCCGTGTTTTCGGATGTTTTCAATCTCTTCAATGCCGGAACGATCGATGACGTCTACACAATCTCCAGCAACCAGAACAAGAAATATGAACTCGAGGAGGATATCTTAGATCCCAGAATAGTCAGACTCGGTGCAAAGATACAGTGGTGATAAGCTGAAGTAGTAAGGGGGGAGACACATCTTGTGCCTCCCCCTTTTTTAAACAAATCCATGCCAAAGAACCGACATCTTTATAAATGAGGTGTCCCAAAGTGACGGGAAACAAAATCGGGATAAAAAACTGAACTAGAGCGAAGACATTTCCCCGCACTTTAGATGGATACTTCATCCCCGTTACTTTGGGACAATGCCTTATAAATACATGGTTTAACCGGAATGAGATTTTCAGATCATTTTTCTCGGAGCTCGAAAAGGTTCAGCTTTTCTTCGGCTTTTTCCCGAATACCTGGATGCTTTCAATTGTATGAGCAATAGCTTCAGCATCTTCCAAAGACAGATTCAAACTATCCAGGATAGATTCTGCTCCTGGATCGTGAACGACTGAGTCCAGGGAAAAAGGAACCGCATCTAATATCTGGACGTCCTCAAAACCTGAATCAACGATGGCTTTGAGGTATTTATCTTTTAGCTCGGCACCTCCAATACAGCCGACATAGGCCTCCACAGAATTTTTAATGCTGTCCGGAAGATCTTTGGTCAAGACTATGTCAGCGACAATAAATTTTCCACCAGGCTTGAGCACGCGGAAAGCCTCCCGAAAAACTCGAGGCTTGTCTGGGGATAAGTTGATGACACAGTTCGAGATGATAACGTCAACGGATTCATTATCAAGGGGGAGATTTTCTATCTCTCCCTGCCGGAACTCCACATTTTCATACTGTTGAGCCCGTGCGTTCCTTTCAGCCTTTTCGATCATTTCAGCGGTCATGTCCACACCGATGACCTTCCCTGATTTCCCGACCTTGTTGGCAGCTAGAAAGCAATCGAAGCCGGCTCCTGAACCCAAGTCGAGGACTGTATCTCCGGGCTTGAGCGAGGCGATGGCCACAGGATTCCCACAGCCAAGACCCAAGTTTGCTCCTTCAGGCACAGCCCTGAGATCTTCTTCTTTGTAACCGATCTGGTGGCTGATTGTTTCAGCGGTGTCTTTACTGCAACAATGGTTCTCAACCCCGCAGCAGGAATTCGACTGCTTGGCGATTCCACCATATCGCTGCTTTATGAATTCTTTGATTTTCTCTTTTTTCATTTTTTTATCCTCCAATAATAGCAAACAGTTATTTTTCAGCCATGTCTTCGACCATCGGAGAAAGCAGCGTCTTCACCATACCTCCGAAATTCTCGGCTTTGATAAGAGTGAGGCAGCAGACTTTACCGTCCTTTTCGAAAAGGACAACGGCCAGCTTATCTCCGGCTTTGATTTGAGCCTTTTCTCTGACTTCTTTCGGCAGAACCATCTGCCCTCTCTCATCCACGGTGACAAGGGCTTCCACCTGGCAGCACCCTTTAGTTTCTATAACCATATGTTTCTCCACACAAAATTATGATTATTCTGAATAATCAGTATATTCTAAATTAGCAAATTTGTCAAATTATTCATAAAATTAATAAGCATTTCCAAAACTAGATCTCTTGCTGGAGTTAACTTTATGATGAGGAATGTCTATAATGTGCCTACAGGAGAGAATAGTATGCCGGACTGGAAGAAAATACGAAAAGATTTTCCGATTACCGAAAAGATGGTTTATCTCCAGAGTGCTGCCATGTCCCCTATCCCCACGCCGATTTTCACAGCCATCATCGAAAACTACAGGAAAATCCATCAGCAGGGGGATGTACTCTGGACCGAAGACCTGAAAAAGTACCGGAAGCTTTGCGGGGATATCGCTTTTTTGATCAACACCGATGCAGAAAATATCTGCTTTGTGCAGAACACTTCCACAGCGATGTCTCTCCTGGCCCTTTCAATAAAAAATAAAATGGTGAAACCGTACAACGTGGTGTCGGCCGAAGACGAGTTCCCTGCCTCGACCATCGGCTTCGAGTACCTGGGAATCCCCATGCGTTATGTTCGACCAGATAACTCCCGTTATCCCGTCGAATCCATCCTTGAGCAAACCGATGAACAGACCACAGCGGCTGTTATATCCTATGTGCAGTATGCCACCGGATTCCGCCAGGATCTTCAGACTCTTGGCAAAGCTCTCCATGAGAGAGGAATTCTATTCATCGTGAATGCCACCCAGGCTTTTCCCTTCTATCCACTCGACATCCAGGCCATGCACATCGACGCTCTCTCCTGCTCCCTCCATAAATGGGGAATGACCGGTCATATCGGCTCCATTTTTTACACATCCCCCAGATTCCGTGAGAAATTTCCTGCGCCATGGATCGGGTGGCTTTCCGTCGATGCTGGGAAGCGGGTTATTCACACGGAAAAAAATACACCCTTCCGCGTCCACGATTCGGCACGCCGGTACGAGTTCGGCACGCAGAACTTGCAGACCATCCTCGCTTTCCAAAAGGCTTTGGATTACCTCAAAGCCATAGGCTTTGAAAACATTCGCAGCCGCATTATCGAGCTTACGGATTACCTCATCCAAGGGCTGAAAAAACTGGAGGTGAGGATCGTTTCTCCGATAGACAAACCCGAAGAAAGATCTCCTATTGTCTCCTTCAGCCTGGGAGATAAGAACGAAAAATGTATCGAAAGGCTCACGCAGGAATCGATCTCTGTTTCTCCAAGGGCTGGATACGTTCGTGTATCTGTCAACATATTCAACAACTTCGAAGACATCGATAAGCTGCTGTCAGCGCTCCATTCCGTAATCTAGGGCACCTGAACGGGACTGCATCACATGTTTTAATAACAACGGCCCAATGTAGCACCGAACATTTTTGAGCGTAGATTCTTATTTTGTTGAAATCTGATGAAGAATTATAAGGGACACAATGGAAACACGATTTTTCAAACACCTCACATGGGCCGGAACAGTCAGGCCTCTTCGACCACCCTCCATTTCATAGCCTCAGCCAGGGCATAGACCGGCTCTTTGAGATCTCCGTAAAAGGTTACCCTGTGCCATCCCCACACATCCCACATGGTGAAGAACTTTTCCACGTCACCGATCGGTTCTGCACAAAGTTTGGTCCGGCAAGCTCTGTCGTCAGGATCGTTGTCCACGGCCTTTGCCTGATGGAAGAGTATCTCCTTTCGGCCGGGATGGATCTGGAGGGTTGTCGTCATGTAACCTGTCGGCAGGAGGGATCGCACAGATGCTCCCTGCCGATCTTCTGAATGTGTCATGATAATGAATGGATTAGCCGATCCCTGAGGTCCAAAAACCTTGTTCGATGCCACACAATGAGCATAGATGATCTCTCGCTTCCCTGTATCCAGGACTGGATCAGAGATGAATCCAGGCCTTCCTCTGGTAAGCGCTGTCACAGCTGTCATGGTCGCTGTAGAGCGGACATCGCATTCGCAGGCTCCCACCAATCCTTCATTGTTCAGTTCATGAAAACCCAGGCAGGGATAGGCATGGATATGGCCTCCGTAAAAGCCGCCCAGGCAGTTGATGGTGATGGCATTTGCACCATGATTTTTCAGCACTGCTTTCATTCCCAGGTACATGGCTGCAGATGTTTCCAAAGTTTCCCTGGACACGCCGATGACATCGGACGCAGAATCCTGCCAGCGGTCAGCCACTTCACTTGCTTGATCTTTATCGGCGGTTTTCCAGGCTTCATTGATCTCCGAAAAGGACACTCGCTCCATGGGAATTCCCATGATGGGATCTGCCGGGCCTGATTCTTGATCGCGAATCGCTAAGATTCTGGACCCCTTCATGTGCTTCAGACATTCCTCTATCGAGAGTGTTTTCACATCATCTGCCAGACAAGTGAAATCCCCCGCGGCGGGCATTCGCTGTATGCGGCTTTTCTGAACTGCTTCTGCAAAATCAGGGGCTGTGCCGCCCTTTTTTAGAATCCTGAAGCATTTTACCGCGTCGATTTGGTCTTCCATACTGGAGGACGCGACAAAAGCCAGGTTAGGTGCTTTTTCTCTCAGGAACTGAGCTGTATATACCAAAAATCCTCCGCTGCCTCCGTACTTGAAGTCAACGTAGAGCACCGGCTTCCCTGAAGCAGCGATGGGCTGAACCACGCGATTCCAACAGTTCAATTGGTAAACCACGTATCCCTCTATGCCGAGAGTTTCATCTTCAACGAGTATCTTTTCTGCCTCTTCCGGCCCTTTTGCCATGGAAGATTCGAAGACACAATCCGGACAACTCCTTGATAACTCTGTATTGATTCTTTCCATGACAGGACCGAAGTCAAACCCCACATTAGGCCAGTCAGGGCCAGGTTGTTTAACCGCATGAAGGGAGTAAATGATCCGGAGCTTCAATTTTTTCTCTTTTGTAGATGTTTTGCACGACGACAGAGATAAAAAGGGCGAAGCTGCCAAACCCGTTGTGCAGGCCGCACACCGTGAAAGGAACTCCCGACGATTCATATGATTTTCTTGACCGCTGATATCAGAAGATTTTTTCCTCATATCCGCTCTGCCTCCTTTGGTTCATGCGGTTATTCTATTACAACCGGCAAAAAAAGCAACGAGCAGGTCAACACAATCATCTTGACCTTTATTTCCATGCTGTATATTGTTATGAAAAAAGAATGAAGAATATATGGATCGACGAATAAAATGATCATCAAAAAGAAATTTTTTGTCTTGGTTTTGCTTGCCCTTTTTGCGGCAGGTTGCTCGAACTCTTACGATGTTATTTTAAAGGGGGGAACGATCTACGACGGAATGGGAGGGGCTCCTTATGTGGCCGATATTGGAGTTGCGAACGGGATCATAAAAACCATCGGAAATATAAAATCAACCACAGGATTGACCATCGATGCAAAAGGATCGATCGTTGCGCCGGGATTTATCGATATGCACACCCACTGTGATAGAGGCCTCCAAACAGAAAGAGGAAAAAATGCAAAAAACTATTTGATGCAGGGTGTCACCACGGTCGTCACAGGCAATTGTGGCGGGGGGACCTATCGCGTCGAAGAATTCTTCACCAAGCTCGAATCTCAAGGGATTGGATTGAATGCCATCCATTTGGTCGGGCATGGGACACTCAGAGCAAGCGTGATGTGTCAGGAAGCCCGGGATCCCACAGATGAAGAGCTCGAGCGAATGAAACAACTTTTAGCCCAGGCAATGAAAGAAGGAGCGGCTGGTTTTTCCTCTGGTCTTTTTTACGCCCCAGGAATTTATGCAAAAACAGAAGAGGTCATCGAACTGGCCATAGTTGTCAAAAAATATCATGGGATCTATGCCACACATATTCGGGATGAAAGCAACTACACCATCGGATTGAAAGAGGCTATCAAAGAAGCCATAACCGTGGGAGAAGCAGCAGATATCCCGGTGGAGATTTCACACATCAAAGCACTCGGGCAGCCGGTGTGGGGGATGGCAAAAGAGGTGTGCAAAATGATCGAAAGCGCCAGAGAAAGAAGCGTCCAGGTTTATGCCGACCAGTATCCTTATGCGGCCTCGAGTACAGGGCTTTCAGCAGCCGTGATCCCGAGATGGGTTCAGGCGGGTGGACAGATGAGAGACCGCTTGGAAAATCCAGAATTGTTGCCGAAAATAAAAAAGGAAATCGCAGAAAATATCGACCGGCGAGGCGGGCCGGAGAGCCTGGTCATTGTCTCATTTCCGAAAAATCGAAACCTCAATGGGAAAAACCTGCTGGAAATCAGCCAAATGATGGGAAAACCGCTCATCGAAACATGTATCTATTTAGTGCAAAACGGCAGCCCGAGCATCATCTCCTACAATATGCAGGAATCCGACCTCGAGTATTTCATGAAAAAACCATATATCATGACAGGATCGGACGGAAATGTACTAATTCCGGACAAAAGTTTTACCCATCCTCGGAGTTATGGCACTTTCCCTCGGAAAATCCTTAAATATGTATTAGAAGAAAAGTGCATTACCATGCAGCATGCAATCCGCGCTGCCAGTTCGCTTCCTGCAGAAGTCCTGGGCCTGGCCAATCGGGGAAGATTAAAAAAAGGATTCGTTGCAGATATCCTTGTTTTCGATCCTGATAAAATATCGGATAAAGCGACTTATGATGCCCCTCATCAATACAGTGAGGGAGTACAATTTCTTCTTATCGACGGGAAACTGGTGATCGAAGATGGTGCCTACAATGGACAACTTGCCGGCAAGCCCATACGGATGAATAAAAAATAAGCCTGAATCAAGCCTATCGAGATATCTCTTTTACTGTTTCTCGTTGTCAATTTCTCAACAACCTTGATTATCCAAGATTTCTAATATCAACGCATTAAGTAATGTGACATTGTCATGGCGAGTGACCAAAGGTCACGCGGCCATCTCGAATTGTTAGAGATTGCTTCACTTCATTCGCAACAAAGGATCGCCACGTCGCCACACTCCTCGCGATGACCCAGAAATTAATCCATTAATAATAGTAACATAATGATAACTAATAATTCAGGCTAATTGACCGAGTCATTGATTGTGTGATAGGTTTGTCTCAGAACAACAAAGAAAGGACATTTATCTTCAGGAATTACTAGAATGACTGGGAAAAAATTCATGAATACAGTAGCAAATGCAAAGCAGGATATTCTACAGATTTTTCTGGACATCCTTGATAGAACCAATACACCTTATTGCATAGTCGGCGGTCTTGCAGTCAATGCTTATGTCGAACCGGTTGTCAGCCTTGACCTTGATGTCGTTATGGAGATTAAGGATATAGATAAAGTGAACAAGGAAGCTGAAAAAAAGGGATTGAAAGTCGAAAGGTTTGAACACAGCGTGAATTTGACCAGCTCTAAGTCCGATCTAAGGATAAAGATGCAAACCGATTCTCGCTATCAAGAATTTTTATCCCGTGCTTCATCGAAAGAGGTGCTCGGATACAAAATGAATGTAGGTTCCTTCAATTATTGCTGTACTAAAGAAATCTCATCCGTTAATGTCGTGAAATATTACATTTCACGTCATCATCTTATGATTACTATTGATTGGAATTCTTCGTGATGATATCGTTGATTCATCATGCAACTTGAGAGATCTAAAAAGCAACGGATTTTGTTTCCAATTCTCAGGATACTAATCGCTCTAATCCTCATCGGAATGGCTTCTACATGGGCTGCGATCGATTCCACTGGGAGGAATAAGACAGCACTAAATGAGGAGAGTCAAATCTTGCTCTCAAACATTCATGTTTTCGATGTTGTCAGCGGAGTTTTTAGAGAAGCACAGGATATACTGATTGAAGGAACACAAATCAAGGCTTTGGGCAGCGTCAATACAGGTGATAAAGATGCAACTAAATTAGACCTGAGTGGTAAATTCGTTTTCCCCGGGCTTTTCGAATGCCATACCCATCTGGCATTTTTATCCATAAAAGAAGAGAAGGAAATGATCGCCGATCTTCGCTCATTCGTAATTCATGGCATCACTCAAGTGCGCGATGTGGGAGGTCCCATCGACGTTCTCTTCAAAATGCACGAGAGAATTTCGAGCGGAGAACTCCTGGGACCGAAGATATTTTATTCCGGCTCAATGCTTGAAAAACCTCCTCTTTTTTATGCTAAGAAGAATAAAACCCTTCCTGGACTTCAGTTGGGCATAAACACCAAAGAGGATGTGGATAGTGTCCTTCAGGAATTTGCCAGCAAGGGTGCGTGTATGATCAAGACGTATAATAAAATGGATTTGAATGTCTATAAGTACCTCTTGTCCGAGGCAAAAAAAATTGGGCTTAGGGTTGTGCATGATCCAGGGCGGTATCTGTTTCATGGAATTCCTATGGACCTTGCTATTGATTTTGGGGTCACCAGCATCGAACATGGTGTCTCTCCCTGGCCTGTTGTGCTTAAAGACGGGCTTAAAAAAGAACACGATAGGCTTATGGCCGACGATATTGATGAAACCGATCGAGAAGATTTCATGAACAAAGTGTTCAAGCTTGGGGTAGAATCTATTTCGATGGATAAACTTCAGAATCTAATCAAAAAAGTTCTTGAAAACAACGTCTACTTCTGTCCTACGCTCTGGATTTATGGTAATGAGGATATCTTTACTCAGGAATTTATAAAGCACAAGGTCAAAATCCTTGTTGGCCACGACGGTTGTAGTCCTACTCGTCTTTTCTGGGAGATGAAAAAGTTAAGAGAACGTGGGCTCTCAGAGTTAGAGATCATAAGGGGAACTACAATTTATCCAGCGCAGTGGCTAGGAATCGAGGATAGATACGGCTCCATTTCTCCCGGAGTGCTGGCAAACCTTGTCATTCTCGATGAAAATCCCCTCGAAGATATCAGTCATTTCGAATCTCCATATATGGTGATAATGAACGGCCGGGTGGTTTTCAAAAGACTAAGTTGAAAAAACGACGGCGCGAAATTAATTATTTCACGCCATTTCAAATGTACTGACAATGATTTGACAAAATTCCTATCGTCAAACTCTGTATTGTTCGGTTTCTAAAAATTCAAAATAATCCAAGCGATATGCAACGGAATTCTCTATCGAAGAGTTTGAGAGAGTAGAAAAAAATGCTAAAAAAACAGCATTAAGTGTTGACAAATCAGAAAATGGGTGCTATATTTTTAGCATGCTAATTTTTTAGCACCCTTTGATCGATAGTTGTCAGACAGGAGATAGGCATGAAAGGGCAGAAAAACCTGAGCCGAAGAGAAAGAGAAATCATGGATATCATCTATAGAATGGGCAGAGCGTCAGTGGCCCAGGTCCAGGAGAAAATGCCAGATCCTCCCAGCTATTCTGCAGTAAGAGCTCTGCTCAGAGTGCTGGAGGAAAAAGGGCACCTGACACACAAACAGGAGGGTCCGCGCTATGTCTATTTACCCACTCTTCCCCGAGAGGAAGCGAGACAAAATGCCTTGAAACACGTGATGCAGACATTCTTCGACAATTCCACAGAAGAGGCTGTGGCTGCTCTTTTGAATATCTCAGAGGGCTCATTGTCCGAAGCAGACTATAAACGTCTCTTGGAACTGATAAAAAAAGCAAGAACAGAAGGAAGATAAGAATGGAATCTTTCCTCGGGCTCAAATTTCTCTATTTGATTTTGGAATTCATGATCAAGAGTTCTCTGGTGCTTGTAGGTTCCCTGCTCCTCTTTTTTTTATTCCGGAAAAAATCTGCCTCCATGAGGCATTTCCTCCTCACTATTTCTCTTATCAGCCTGCTTCTGCTTCCTTTCCTCTCCTCCTTCACGACAGGGTGGGAGACACGATTGCTCCCTTCAAGAGGGGCCGCAGACCACAGTTCCCTGGGTCTCACTGAGGGGGACAAAAACAAGGTCGCTCTATCTCCTTTCAATCAAACAGATGCCGCAATCCAGGCAAACGGCACTTCGCCTTCCGGCCTCGAGGAGATCAAGCATCGGGACAATCAATCCCTTTCCCGAAAAACCAATAACATAAAAACAATACTTGGCTTGAGCCTGGTCACAATCTGGACTACAGGATTGGGTTTTCTGTTGATCCGAATATTCTTAGGGCTGTATGGAGCACACAGATTGACACGACAGGGAAAACAAATCTCAGGGCCATTCTGGCAAATTCTTCTTCAGCGCTTCCTGAACGCTGTATCCATCAAACGAAAAATCAGCCTCCTATCCCACGAGCGGGTAAGAATTCCCCTCACCTGGGGAGTATTCAAACCTGTAGTGATCATGCCAGAAAGAGCTGAAAACTGGAATAGAGATGAATGCTCATCCGCTCTCTATCACGAGCTTTCCCATGTTAAAAGGAGTGATTTTCTCTTTAAGATCTTGGCCCGATTTAGCTGTGCCCTCTACTGGTTCAATCCCTTGAGCTGGTTTGTGCTCAGACTGATCGGCAAGGAGCAGGAAAAAGCCTGCGATGAACTTGTCATAAAAGCGGGAGTTAAACCATCGACCTATGCGGCCAATCTTCTTTCTATTCAGAGAGCCGGAAAAATCCAACTGAACCCTCCCTCTGCAGTACTCGGAGCTGTGGGAAAATCGCAATTGAACGAGAGACTGTTGGCCATTTTGAAACATCAACTAAAACCGAAGGAGGTTAAAATGAAAACGAAAATTTTGCTGGCATTCTCGGTAACAGCAGCCATAACACTCATCGGATTGGCCCGACCGGCACAGTCATCAGCCTCCAATACGGCATTCTTTATGGATCAGAGCGAGTCAATGACCGAAATCCAGAATACTCCCCAAGTAGATGACATCCAGCAGGAGCAGGAAAAGAAAAAAGCCGAAGAAAAGGAAAAAAAAGAAACCACTGAAAAGAAGAAAGGCGAAATAACATGGATTTTAAAGGATGGGAAAAAAGTTCATATCATCGAAGCTCCTGAAATCCGCATCAAAAAAGAGATAAAAGTCCCAAAATCTTATAGGATTCACATAGAAGACGGGAAGAAAACACTTTGTATTTCTCCAAATATAGCATTAAGCGGCGTCCCTGTTCTGGATGTCCATCCTTTGCTCCATATGAAAATCGAAGAAAAGAAACTGAGACAGAAATTGGAGGAACTCAGAGATAAGCTGGAAAAGATCAAAGAACTCCAGGGTGAGGTGGAAGAGGCTGAAGCCAGGGAAGAAGCTTTGAAAGCAGTGGAAGAAGTCCTGGAAGAATTGAGAGAAAAGCTGGAGATAAAAAACAAACAGCTCGAAGACATCCAGGTGCAGATCAAAACTGACATAAAACACAAGCTGGAGAATAAAATCAAGGTTCTGAAATCGTTCGACCATGCTCTTGTATGGATTCAGGATGAAGATGACAAAAAAATCATCGGTATTGCAGAAAAAGAGGGAGGTTTTCATATCATCATAAAGAATAAACTCAGCAGCGAAAACAGGGTCCAATACGAAGAAATCCTGGAGAAAATCAAAGAAGACCTGCCAGAAGATTACGAAGCTGAATACGAAATCGACGAAGACGAAAACACCATAACGTATAAAATCACCACCGAAAAAAAAGATGAAGAGTCGAAGATAGACGTTAAAAAGCTTATAAAGAAAATCGTCGACGAATTGAAAAAAGAAGAGAAACAACAATAGGATCTCGAGTAATATAATTTCTGAGAATGAACTCAGCCATATAAAAAAAATATTTAAAAGAAGTGTTTGAAAATTTTCTCTATTCAGATATCATTATCCTTCCTAGTCAATATGTGGCACATCATCTGAAAGTGTCATGGTGAGAGACTAGAAGGAGCTTGAATAATTCTCCGAAACAAAAAAAGAGCTCACCTCGCTCTGCCCAAGGCGAGGGAACAGGAACCCATCCAGATTTAAGAGTATCAATCTACGAAACAAGATGGAGGGAAAATGAAAAAAACAATTTTAGTGTCTTTAATTGTACTCATGTTACTGACCGGTACGACACTTCTCAAGAGCCAGGTCAATGCCCGGATGCTCCGCTATCCGGATGTTTCCGCCACTCATATCTCTTTCGTTTATGCCGGCGACATCTGGATTGTGGCAAAGGAAGGAGGCACTGCCTATAAGCTCAGTTCTCCCCCTGGAGAGGAAGTATTCCCTAGATTTTCTCCAGATGGCTCGAAAATCGCCTTTAGCGGCAACTACGATGGGAATACAGATATCTATCTCATCCCTACTTTGGGAGGTGATCTCCAGCAGCTCACCCATCACGGTATGGCAGACCGTATTGTTGACTGGTATCCGGATGGTAAGGCTGTTCTTTATGCCTCATCGATGGAGAGCGGACGCCAGCGGTATAGCCAATTCTACCGCATAACTGAAGAAGGAGGTCTGCCAGAGAAGCTTCCCATTCCGTACGGCGAATTCGGGGCTCTATCACCCGATGGTAAAATCCTGGCCTACATGCCCATTTCCAGGGATTTCCGCACCTGGAAACGCTATCGCGGAGGTATGGCTCCTGATATCTGGCTCTTCGATCTGAATAAGATGGAGGCGAAAAATATCACCGACCATCCTGCAAACGATGCACATCCCATGTGGCACGGCAACACCCTTTACTTTCTCTCCGACAGGGGACCGAACCTGCGGCACAACATCTGGGCCTTCGACATGGACGATAAAGGCGTGCGTCAAATCACCCGTTTCGAAGATTTCGATATACACTTTCCTGCAATCGGTCCGTCGGAAATCGTCTTCGAGGCAGGAGGAAAACTTTACCTACTCGATCTCGAGAGTGAAAACCAGAGTCAAGTGGACATCGACGTGGTCACAGATCAAATCACCCTAAAGCCCCACCGGGTTAATGTATCCAGGCTGGTCCAGAATGCAGAGATTTCCCCCAATGGAAAAAGGGCTTTATTCGAAGCTCGCGGGGAAGTCTTCTCCCTGCCGGCTGAACATGGCGTCGTCCGCAACCTTACCGCAAGTCCGGGCGTTGCGGAACGCTACCCCGCATGGTCTCCTGACGGAAAGCACATCGCCTACTGGAGCGACCGTTCCGGTGAGTACGAGCTCACGATCTGCAGCGCGAAAGACGGCTCCCAGGAAAATAAGCTGACCTCATACGGACCAGGCTACAGGTACAGGATATACTGGTCTCCTGACAGCCACAAGATCGCCTTCATCGATAAGTCTATGAGTATCCACATTTACGACGTAGAAATGCAAAAGACGGTTAAGGTTGACCAGGGTCTGTGGATGTATGAGGGCGCGCTTCGAAATTTTAAGCCTGGATGGTCGCCAGACAGCCGCTGGCTGGCTTACGCCAGAGGCGAGGCGAACCGTAACAATAACATCTACCTCTACGACACCAAGGAAAACAAGAGGCACCAGGTCACTTCAAGCTTTTACAACGACTTTCAGCCTGTCTTCGACCCTGAAGGCAAGTACCTCTATTTTTTCTCCAACCGGATGTTCCGTCCGATCTATGGGGATCCGGATAATTCCTTCCTGTACGCCAACACGACTCAAATCGCGGCTGTCTCCCTTGAGCCTGATATCCCCTCCCCTCTGGCTCCGCGAAATGACGAGGAGGAACTGAAAAAAGAGGAGGAAGAAGAAAAGGATAAGAATCAAAAAGAAAACACAGACGAAGAGAAAAAGGCAGAGAAAGAAGAGGCCAAAGCAGTGGATATCACCATCCAGGATTTTGAGAAGCGCCTGGTTGTGCTTCCCCCCAAATCTGGAAATTACAACAATCTTCATGCTGTAAAAGGAAAGATCCTCTATCAGAGATATCCCCGTACCGGTTCAGGCGATGAAGCCATTCCCCTTGTCTACTACGATATCAAAGAGCGCGAAGAAAAAACCATTCTCGGCGACGTGGATGGATACCGCCTTTCTGCTGACGGGAAGAAAGCGCTGGTCTGGAAAAGACGGAATGCCTCTATCGTTGATGTAGCGCCAAATCAGAAAATGGAAAAGCAACTGCGGACAGGCGAGCTCGAGATGAAAGTCGACCCTCGTGCAGAATGGCGCCAGATATTTACGGATGCATGGAGGCTTTGCAGGGATTTCTTCTACGATCCGGGAATGCATGGTGTTGATTGGGAGGCCATGCGGAAGCAGTACGGTGCGCTGCTCAAAGATGCCATTACACGTTGGGATGTGAACTACGTCATCGGTGAACTGATCGCTGAACTCAATGCTTCCCATACTTACCGCGGTGGCGGCGATACGGAAAGTGGGGCCCGGATCGGAGTGGGTTATCTCGGGATCGACTGGGAAATCGACAGCGGCGCATTCCGGATCGCAAAGATCCTTGAAGGGGCTCCATGGAACAGCGAAATCAGGTCCCCTTTGTACATGCCGGGTGTGGAAGCCAAGGAAGGCGATTATATCCTCGCTGTAAATGGAATGCCTCTTGACATCTTGAAAGGTCCATGGGCCGCTTTTCAAGGACTGGCTGGAAAAACTGTCGAACTCACCATCAACAACAAGCCGACCACTGAAGGTGCTCGCAAGGTCATCGTCGAGACCCTCAGGAGCGAAACACGCCTCAGGAACCTGGCCTGGATCGAACAAAACCGTAAGTATGTGGAAGAACAGTCAGGTGGACGCATAGGATACATCTACGTACCGGACACCAGTATCGGGGGACAGAACGAGCTTGTACGCCAGTTTTCTGCTCAGTTCCATAAAGAAGGACTCATCGTCGACGAACGCTTCAACAGCGGCGGCCAGATCCCGGACAGATTCATTGAGCTTCTGAAGAGGCCTCCCCTCGCATTCTGGGCGGTACGAGAAGGCAAAGACTGGCAGTGGCCGCCTGTGGCCCATTTCGGTCCAAAAGCCATGCTCATCAATGGATGGAGCGGCTCAGGCGGAGATGCTTTTCCTGATTACTTCCGTAAGGCCGGACTCGGGCCTCTCATCGGCACACGGACTTGGGGTGGCCTCATCGGCATGTCCGGCATTCCTCAGCTCATCGATGGCGGTGTCGCAACTGTTCCCACCTTCCGCATGTACGATCCTGACGGGAAGTGGTTCAAGGAAGGCCACGGCGTGGATCCCGACATAGAAGTCAAAGAAGATCCAGCACTCCTCGCTGAGGGAACGGATCCCCAGCTTAAGCGGGCGGTCGAGGAAGTCCTGAGGATGCTCGACGAAAAGCCGTTCGTCAAACCTCCCCGCCCTGCTTATGAAGACCGAACCGTGAAACGAAAATAAACCCGTACTAAATTTCATATATTCTAAACCTTTCTGCCTCAAACTTCGTCTCTATAAACAGGAAGACGTGAATTCCTTTTTTTTTCAGGCGCATAACCATGTTTCTCCTGAGCAAGATTTAATTTATATGAGTGAATTGAAAAATCTTCGATCAGGAAAGGGCGAAACATCATGGTAAAAAATTATTTAAAGGTCGCAATCCGAAACATCATCAATCACAAAGGATCTTCCACCATCAATATCATTGGCCTGGCTATCGGAATCGCATGCAGTATTTTCATTTTGCTCTTTGTGGCCCATGAATTGAGCTATGACAATTTCCATGAAAAAGCGGACAGGATTTACAGGATAGCTGTCAGAGCTTCGGTCGGTGATACAAAAATAAGACAGACATACTCATCATCGGCGACATTCAAGAAACTCCTCGAAGATTTTCCTGAAATCGAAGAGGGTGTGAAGTTTTTAAGGCTTGGGAGGACGCCCATTAACCTGGGCGATCAAACATTCTATGAATCGAGATTCTATGCTGTGGACTCGACCTTCTTCGACGTGTTCACCTTCCCGTTGATTCACGGCAATCCAGAAACAGCGTTATCCGGGCCGAACTCTATGGTCATCTCCAAGGATACTGCTCTCAAATATTTCGGGAGCACGGACGCTGTGGACAAGACTCTCAGAGCCGATTTTTCTTATGGTTACGGCAGTATCGATTTCGAGATTACGGGCGTATCAGAAAATGTCCCTGCCAATTCTCATTTCCATTATGATCTGCTGGCATCTTCATCCACATTCCCCACTTTTATCAATGATCCCGGGTGGTCTTCCAATAATTTCATCACTTATGTTGTCCTGAAAGAGGGTATAAAAAGCGAATGGTTTAATGAACGATTGAAGGAATTCACCAGGAGACATATGGGAGGCGAACGGTTCGATGCATGGGTCGCCAAAGGAAATTACTGGGAGTATTTTTTGCAGCCCATTACAGAAATACATTTGAATTCAGACCTGAACGGCGAATTCGAAGCCAATGGGAATGAAACGTACGTGTATATCTTCTCAGCGATAAGCATAATCATACTGCTCATTGCCTGCATCAATTTTATGAACCTCTCCACTGCAAAGTCGTCCTTAAGGGCAAAAGAAGTTGGAATGAGAAAGGTAGTCGGTTCGGGCAGAAGGAATCTGGTGCTCCAATTTTTAAGCGAATCCATTTTATTGAGCTTCATATCTTTAGCAATAGGTATGGCCTTTGTCATGATCCTTTTGCCTCTGTACAAAAACCTGGTCGGCAGACCGCTCGAAATCCACTTTTTTGACAACATCGTTGTCATCCCTTCGCTCTTGGCCCTTGGGTTCATAGTGGGAATCATCTCAGGTTCCTACCCGGCTTTTTTTCTATCCTCTTTCAAACCCATCACTGCTCTTAGAGGAACGACCATCAGGAGCAGAGGCGGTTCATGGCTGAGAAATCTTCTGGTCATCTTTCAATTCACCATATCCATAGTTCTGATCATCGGCACATTGGCGGTCCATCAACAACTCGAATTCTTTCAGAACAAAAAATTGGGATTCGATAAGGAGCAGGTTTTGGTGGTCAGAAATCCGGGAGCCTTAGGCGACAACATTGTTCCATTCAAACAAGCCCTCCGTAACTACAGCCAAATTAAAGATGTCTCAGGTTCTAACACGCTGCCGGGCGGAAGTTTCAGCAATATCGGATTCGGAGCGGAAGGAGTCGACAAAAGCTTCACCTTAAACATCTGCGTGTGTGATTATGATTTTCTCAAGACTTTGAAACTGGAATTGGCACAGGGAAGATTCTTCTCAAGGGATTTCGGTACTGACTCCCATGCGGCTGTACTCAACGAAAAAGCGGTGGAACTGCTCGGCTGGGACGATCCGATCGGAAAAAGAATCAACAACTGGGCTCAGGACAGAGGTGATTTTACGGTTATTGGAGTGATCAAAGATTATCATTATGAATCCTTGCATCAGGAAATCAGGCCGCAGGCTCTCTTTCTTTCCGGCGGTTACTACACAAATGTCGAAAGTTATATCTCCATACGTCTCAGCACAGAGAATATCTCTGAAACAATAGGGTATGTCGAAAACACCTGGAGGGATTTCGCGCCCAATAACCCGTTTGAATATTCGTTTCTGGATGCAGACTACGACAATCTCTACATGAATGAACAGCAAACCAGAAGACTGTTTTCCATCTTCTCATTTCTAGCCATCTTTATTGCCTGCCTCGGTTTGTTCGGACTGGCCTCATTTATCGCCGACCGAAGAACCAAAGAAATCGGTATCCGAAAAGTCCTGGGGGCTTCGGTCCCCGGAATCGTCCAAATCCTGAACAAGAGTTTTGTGAAATGGGTGCTGCTTGCAAACCTTATTGCGTGGCCTGCTGCATGGCTCGTTATGAACAGATGGCTGCAGAATTTTGCTTATCGAACCGATTTATCCTGGTGGATGTTCGTGGTAGCTGCATTATTGGCTCTGGTCATTGCACTCATAACTGTCAGTTTCCAGACAATCAAGGCAGCGCTCAGAAATCCGGCCGATTCCTTAAGATACGAATAGAGAGTTTCTCCCTTTCCACATTCTCGCTTCTAAATTCTCTTCGTGTATAGTAAGATCATTCCAGTCACAGCCCGCGTATATGCCATAAATATTTTGAACGGGAGGCAAAAATGAAAAAGAAACTTATCTCTTTGCCAGCACTTCTTCTCCTTATAATTGTGATATGTACCGTTCCTGCTTGTTCCGATGTGCAAAAAAAGCCTGATTATTCCGAAGCCATCCGATTGATCGACACATGGCTTGAGGCGCAACGCGATTACGACCATCTGCCCGCCTTATCGGTTGCCATAGTCATGGATCAGGAAACGCTATGGAGCAAAGGTTACGGGATGGCTGATATCGAAAAAGAAGTTCCAGCATCTCCCAACACCATCTACAGCATCTGTTCGATATCCAAGTTATTCACTTCTGTGGCAATCATGCAGCTCCGCGATGCCGGAAAACTCAGGCTCGAGGATCTTGTCGCCGTTTATCTCCCCTGGTTCAACCTCGAGCAGCAGTATCCAGACACAGGCCCCATAACCATCAGATCCCTTCTCACCCATTCTTCAGGAATTCCCAGGGAAGCAGACTATCCCTACTGGACCGGACCCGATTTCCCCTTCCCCTCCACTGAGCAGGTCAAGGCCAAGCTCGATAACCAGAAAACGCTCTACGCACCTTCCACCTACTTTCAGTACAGCAACCTCGGGATGACGCTGCTTGGAGAGATCGTGGCAGAAGTCTCCGGGATGTCCTACCAACAGTACGTCGAAGAAAACATCCTGAAACCTCTGCAGTTGACCGATACGCGCCCGAAGCTTCCGGAATCCTTATGGAGAGAGAGGCTGGCAACAGGTTATACCGCTCTCAAACGTGACGGCACCCGCGAAATGCTTCCACTCTTCCAAGCCAGAGGGATCGCCGCAGCCGCTGGCTTTTCTTCGACCGTCGAAGATCTGGCCCGGTTTGCGTCCTGGCAGTTTCGTCTTTTAGAAAAAGGGGGAGAAGTAATCCTCAAAGCCTCCACCCTCCGTGAAATGCAGCGTGTGCATTGGGTCGATCCCGATTGGGAGACAACATGGGGACTGGGCTTTTCGGTCAGGGAGGAGGATGGACGCACAACGGTAGGGCACGGCGGGTCCTGCCCGGGCTATCGAAGCACTCTACATATCGTTCCCCATAAAAAACAGGCCTTCATCGTCATGATCAATGCCCAGGGTGTTTCCCCCGGCAAATATGCAACAGGAATGAAAGATGTTTTGGAGAAGGCTGACCAGAAGGCTGAAGAGGAAAAAGCATCCGTTGATCTCGAAGCATACGCAGGTCACTACAATGCACAACCATGGTGGGGAGAAATGGCCGTCCTGCCATGGCAGGGTAAACTGGCTGTTTTCGGGCTGCCGTCTGAAAATCCATCTCAGAGTCTGACTCTGTTGAGACACGTCGAGGGCGACACATTCTGCCGAATACGCAAGGATGAAACCCTCGGGGAAGAGGTGGTATTCGAAAGAGACGATACAGGAAAAGTCGTCCGGACGTGGCAGCACAGTAATTACAATGAAAAAATCAGATGAATCATTCTTCTGAATAACCCAACAGTAACTCCTTTTCACTTTGACTGATCGTATCAGATCAGTCAGATCAGCAGAAACGTTTCCAGAAATCTTTATCGTCCTGTTATTTTCGATTCCTTCCTTCGCCTCTCTCGCCTTTGATCAGGAAAGATGGGTTTCTGATTCAAGATGTACTATAATGATAAAGGAGAGGTTACGATTATGAACTTCAGGAAGAACATTTCGACGCTGAGCATCCCAGCTCTTTTGTCGTGTTGTGCCTTCATAATTGCCGGGACCGCTGCACCGGTAGAATCCCCCGGCACAACAGCGGAGATCACTTCCGAATACAGTTGGGAACCTCTCTCTTTAAACAGCCCAAAAGTCAGGAATAAGAATGTTGAAAAAGACCGTCAGATTCCTTTCGAACTTCGCTGGAGTAAGATCATTCTTCCTGTCAAGGTGAATGATTCGAGGGAACTGAGTATTATCCTGGATACGGGTATGCCTTCCCGAGGTCTTCTCCTCTTTGATAAAAACCTGGCCGAGGAACTGGAGCTTTCAGGCACAGAAAAATTTCGCATCCATGGTGCCGGCAAAGGACAGGTTTCATATGCATTAAAAGTGGAATCAGCCAAATTGTCTCTCGGTGGAATCCATTTCGAGAACCAGGAGGTTCGTATTCTTCAAAATGATACCATGCGGGGCTCTCCCACCGACGGCGTTATCGGCAGCACTCTTTTTGAATCACACATGGTAAAAATCGATTATGATAAAAATATCATCACCCTGTTCGATCCGGAGGCACTCGAGGTGGATGCTGCCTGGGAGGCTATCGATTTGACTTTTAACCAGAACAACATTCCCTTTTTAGAGGCTTCGGTTTCCATTACGGGAAAAGAAAAAATCGATGTTTCTCTCTATATCGACCTCGCTTCGAGCGAAGCGCTCGAATTGCTAGTAAAGACAGAAATGAAATTTAGTGTCCCTGATAACCTGCCGAGCAAATACATCGGGAAGGGGTTGGATGGGCATATCGTCGGTCAGTATGGACGTGTAGCCAGTCTGAAAATCGGGTCCTTTGTTCTCCACGATGTCTCGACCGCATTCCCAAAAAGCGAGGTTCGGTCGCGCCAGCAAGAAGCTGATGGGATAATTTGTAATGACGCACTGCGGCGGTTCAATCTCATCTTTGACTACGGCAGGGAAAAACTCTACATCAAGCCAAACCGCTATTTTTCTGAACCGTTCAGTCAGAATTGACAGTCTGGCCGTACAGAAGATACTTTTCTTCAGAATGCCCGGGTACAAACCAACAACATGAGGAATGGTCCCTACGGGAAGGAAAATGATAGGATTCCCAAATTCCCCGTATTATGATATAAGCTATTAGGGGAACGGAGGAAACCATGAAACCTCGGAAATATTTCTCAGTCCTCATCTTAGTTTTTCTGCTCGCTCTTCCCTCTTGTCAGAGACGAGCAGGATTGAACACTCTTTTGGTCGAAGAAGGAAGCATCCCCTCATCAGACGGTGTCCTTATCCACTACAAACTCTACGGAAAAGGAGACGTCTCCCTGGTATTTGTCCATGACTGGTGCACGAATATGACCTACTGGGATAAACAAATCCCTTCTTTCGGGGTGAACTACAAAGTCGTGACTCTGGACCTTGCCGGGCATGGCAAATCCGGTCAAAACCGAACGGCCTGGACTATGGAAGCCTTCGGTAAAGATGTGGCCTCGGTGGTCGAAAAACTCGCTTTGAAGCAGGTCGTCCTCATCGGGCACGGCATGGGAGGGCCTGTGATGCTGGAAGCCGCCAGACTCATGCCCAGCCGCGCTATCGGTCTTGTGGGGGCCGACTCATTTACCGACCTATACATGAAAGCGTTGAACGAGGATCAGATAGAGCTCTCTCTTCGACCGTGGCGAGAGGATTATCGACTCCAGATGCGAGAATTCGTGCGGCTGTCCTACTTTTCTCCCAAATCCGACCATGACATGATGAAAGAGATCATCTTCGATATGGTGAGGACTCCTCCGGAAGTCGCGTTGGGAGCACTGGAAGAACTTCTGAGATATGACGGTGCAGATTCCTTAAGAGAAGTCCAGCTCTCTGTGAGATGCGTGCAAACAGATCATATCTCTTCCTCATTCGAAGTGACAGAAGCCCATGCCAAATCGGTTTGGGTGGATTATGTGGAAGGGATGGATCACTTCTTCATACTGGAAGATCCTCTGACCTTTAACCGGTTTCTAGCTGGCTACGTCTCCGAATTCGTCATGGAATCCTACCAAAGATAACGCCTGAAGATATTCACACCTTTCACGATCAAGCTGCTTATGCACAGTTTTGCTTTTTTCCCGCAAATTGATAGTCTAATGCCGACGATGAAGGGGAGAGGAACAGCATGAGATGTCCCAAATGTGGGTCCGAGAATCCTGCAGCTCCACCTTTGCCGGCCGCTATCAGATCATCGAAGAACTCGGCCGAGGAGGCATGGGAGAAGTCTACCAGGTGCTGGATAAAGAGGCCGATGCCAAGCTCAAGGCTAGAGAGCATTATGAAAAATTCCTCGACCTCTGGGGGGATGCCGCTCCTGGCTCTCCCGAAGTTCAGGAAGCCGAGCAGCGGTTAGCAAAACTGCGCATGCCGTAAAGTGTGGATGGACCCGCTGAAGAGTTATGGGAGGGTATGTGGATCGACACTAGTGAGTCAGGTCATCCCGGCCGATGAATCTCTCTGCGATGACATCTCCTCGGGAATCGATTCTGCCAATTTTCTGGGGGATGCCACTCCTCGTGTCGTAGATTCCTCCATTTTTGTCTACACGTCCGATCCTGGTCTTTACAGGAAATACCGTGAGATCATTCGTGAAAATATCTCCTTCGTAGTCCACTTCGATCTCTTTTAGGTGAAACAGCTCTTCCACCTTTTCCTTTGTCACCCTCGATCTAAAATGAGGCCATATGGTCTCGACGAAAGTCTGGGTTCGCACTTCCGAAGGATCTGCCGTGGTTTTTTTTGTCTTGACCTCTTTGTGCTTTATCCGTACATATCTCAGGACCATCGAAGCACAAAGAACACCTGTGCCGAGAAGCGCTAACAGAAGAAAAAACTGTCCGAGTGTCGAAAAAATAAAAATGATGGCTCCGCAAAGATAAAGATATGCGCCAATCCTTATCCCGGAAACTGCACCGATATTGTCGATATTTTGGGTCAAATCGTTTACCCAGATGAGTAAAGAATAAATTGGCTCCAAAGTGAACCTCGAGATACTCGAGAACCTGCCTCTCCCAGAACGGATGTTTCTGCTTTTTTGGATAAGCCAGTCGTAAAAATCTTCTGTGAAATAATAGACGGCTTCTATCTTCAAAAAGACCAGGAAGTACCCTATGAGAAGGGGAGTTAACAGAAGAATCGCTATGAATAACATCGGATCACCGTTAAATTTAGTCGGAGGAATGGGGTGAAATATTGAGAATTTAATGAATCAAGGTTGATCCTCATAATCTTTATACTTTTATCCTTTATACTTTCAGATCTATTTCTGTTCGGAGCGCTGTTCCAGCCACACCGCCAAGATGAGGCTCATTCTAACTCGTCAGTACGCCTACTTATAAAGACAGCACCTCCTTGCTTTTTTTCTCATGTGTTGATATGCTTTTTTGGTGATTCAAGGGGACGGATAAAGCATGAATTGCCCCAAATGCAACGCAGACAATCCTGAAAATGCCCGCTTCTGCGGGAGCTGCGGGACATCCCTTCACACCCCTCATCCAGATGAAGCCGAGTTCCCGACTCAACCCCTCCCTACACCTCTCAGAGGATTATCCAGAGGGGCTGTCTTCGCCCAAAGATACGAAATCATCGAAGAACTCGGCCGAGGAGGCATGGGCCGCCTCTTCAGGGTTCTCGATACCAAGATCAACCAGGAAGTAGCACTGAAAATTCTGAGACCCGAAATCTCCCGCGATAAAAGAACCATCCAACGCTTCAACAACGAATTGAAGCTTGCCCGCAAGATTTCTCACAAAAACGTCTGCCGCATGTACCACATCGCCGAAGAGGCTGGAACCCACTATATCACCATGGAGTACATACCGGGAGAGGATCTCCAGGGCATGATCAAAATGACCAAACAGCTCAGCATAGAAACGACTGTCTCAATTGCCAGGCAAATATCCGAAGGATTAGCCGAGGCCCACAGACTCGGAGTCGTTCATAGAGACCTTAAGCCCGGCAATATCATGATCGACAAAGAAGGAAACGCCCGCATCCTGGACTTCGGCATAGCACTTTCCCTCGAAGCTAAGGGAATCACAGAATCGGGGCGATTGATCGGTACCCCCGAATACATGTCTCCTGAGCATGCTCAGGATAAGGGTGTCGACCATCGTTCCGATATTTATTCGCTAGGTGTGATCCTGTATGAGATGGTCACAGGGCAAGTGCCTTTCACAGGCGAGACACCGATCATGATTTCCATCAAGCATGTAGAGGAAGCTCCAAAAAATCCCAAACTCTTGAATCCTCAAATTCCAGAGGTATTGAGCACCCTTATTTTGAAGTGCCTGGAAAAGAGAAAGGAATATCGATACAAGAACGCAGAAGAACTCTATTCTGAGCTTGTTAAGATAGAGGATTCCATCCGGGATACAAAAAAAGTCATCAAAGTCAGAAGACCATTCACTCTAAAAACATTGACAACTCCCCTCAAGCTGCCAAAACCCCTCCTCCCAACTCTGGTTGCGGTTCTGGCTGTTCTTGCGGCAGCATTGCTATTGGTGATCTGGAAACCTTGGTCAAGAGGTGGAGCAGCTCAAAGCCCTACAGACAAGCCATCCCTCGCCATCCTCTATTTCAAGAACAACACAGGAGATCAGAGTCTGGATCACTGGAGAACGGCCATTACTGATTTGCTGATCACAGACCTGTCCCAATCCAAATTTATAAGGGTTCTCAGCAGTGAGCGTATATTCGACATACTCAGTCAGCTCGATCAACTTGATGCGCAGGTTTATTCCTCCGATGTCCTGAGTGAAATATCCAGACGGGGAGGCATTGAAAACGTGCTTATCGGAAACTTCACAAGAGCAGGAGACCGGTTCAGACTTAACGTCACCCTTCAGGACGCCAGAACCGGGGAGCTCATCGCCTCGGACAGCGTGGAAGGGAGCGGAGAGAGGAGCTTCTATTCTATGGTAGACGAGCTGACCAAGAGGGTCAAAGCCGACTTTAGGCTCACCGATGATGTGATAGCCGCTGATATCGACAGACAGGTAGAGAGAATCACCACTGGCTCTCCCGAAGCACAAAGATATTATTCTGAAGGAGTGGAATACTTCCGACAAAACGAATATGACCAGGCCATCGTGGCTTTGGAAAGAGCGACCGAGATCGATCCCGAGTTCGCCATGGCTTATGAATCGATCGGAACAACATATAACAATATGGGATACAGCTCTGTGGCAAGAGACTATTTCCGAAGAGCCTTCGAACTATCGGACCGTGTTTCCGAAAGAGAGCTCTACCAAATCCAGGGAGAATATTACAGATTGACGGAGAGCACTTATGATAAGGCTATCGAAGCCTACAACAATCTGCTGGCGCTATATCCTGACGATGGAGATTCCAATAACAGACTCGGACTCATATACAAGAGCATCGAGGAATGGGATAAAGCCATTGAACGATTCGAGGTCTGCATCCAGAACAGATATGAAAGAGATTTCTTCTATGTGAATATTGCAGAAGTTTATATGGCAAAGGGGATGTATGAAAGAGCCGGACAAATCCTTGAATTGTACCTGGACGAAATCGGAGATTCCGCGTGGGTGCATGGGGATTATGCCATCAATTATCTCTGTCAGAGGCAGTACGAGTTTGCCCATATCGAGACGGACAGGGCAATGGCACTTGATCCGACACACTACCATGCATTTTGGATCAAAGGGGACATATACCACAGTCAGGGAAATTTTACCGCTGCAGAAAATCAATACAGAAGTTTATTGGCGGAAGAAGAAGAAGTTGCACAGTTATATGGGTGGGATAAGCTGGCAGGTTTATCCGTATCCCAGGGAAAGTTCGATGATGCGGTCGTTCAATCCACACAGAGCCTCCAGGTTGCCGTAAATTTGGGCGAAAATCCATGGAAAATGTGGCTTTCTTCCCGCTTGGCTTATATAAACATGAAATCCGGTCGTTATCAGGAGGCGTTGAATATCTGTAATGATGCCCTGCAAATAGATGTGGGAGGTGAACGGCTAGATTTGAAACGAAGAGTTTTGTACTTCAAGGGTCTGGTTCAAGTCGCCATGAATGCGCTGGCTGAGGCCCGGAGAACAGCCGATGGGCTCAAGAGTCAGATCGATGCCGGTCTCAACCAAAAAGAAATCAGATACTTCTATCATTTGATAGGCATGATTGAACTTGCTCGGAAAAATTACTCCCAGGCAATAAAGTATCTCGACCAAGCCATTTCTCTTCTTCCCTATCAATATTACAGGCATCCCTGGATTGTGGGGAATGACCGCGCTTCATTCCTCGATTCCTTGGCACAAGCCTATTTCAGGTCAGGGGATCTGGACGAGGCCCAGGAAGAATACGGAAAGATTCAGGCGCTGACTATTGGCCGACTCGACTATGGGGATATCTATGCCAAGAGCTATTACTGGCTGGGCAAAATCAATGACCGGAGAGGCTGGGGGCAACTGGCCAAAGACAATTACCAGCGCTTCCTCGACCTGTGGAGGGACGCCCAAGAAGGCGTGGCCGAAGTCGAAGATGCCAGGCGAAGGGTAGCCAGACTGCGCTAGCGGATAAATAAATATATCCAGCAACCATTTCGGACAGACTCTGTCACCTTGCATTTTTTCTGATGAATTGATATTCTTTTGCCGATGGCCGCAAGGGGAGAAACAAGATGAAATGTCCCAAGTGCTCTTTCGAGAATCCTACTGATAGCCAATTTTGCAGCAAATGTGGAACGCAGCTCCCTTCTGACAAATCTGTTGAGGAAGCCCCCCCCGACATCTGAAGACATTTCTGAACCCACAAAAACAATCGAGGCGCCAAAGGAAGAACTGACCACAGGCTCAACTTTTGTCACAAGATACCAGATCATCGAAGAACTGGGACGAGGCGGAATGGGACGGGTCTACAGAGTCCTGGACAAAAAGCTCAACGAAGAAGTCGCCCTTAAACTCATAAAACCCGAGATATCGTCAGATAAAAAGACGGTTGAACGCTTCAGCAACGAATTAAAAATGGCCCGAAAGATTGTCCATAAGAACATCGCGCGCATGTTCGATCTGAATGAAGAGAAAGGCACGCATTACTTCACCATGGAGTACGTAAGAGGGGAAGACCTGAAACGATTAATCCGTAAGATGGGCCGTTTGAACGCAGCTCAGGCTATATCCATAGCCAAAGGGGTCTGTGATGGCTTAGTAGAAGCCCACAGGCTTGGAGTCATCCATCGGGACCTCAAGCCTCAGAATATCATGGTGGATGAGGACGGAAACTCGAAGATTATGGATTTTGGAATTGCCCGCTCTCTAGAGGGAAAAGGAATCACAGAAGCAGGTGTCATGATCGGCACGCCCGATTACATGAGCCCTGAACAAGTCGAGGGGAAAGAAACAGACCAGCGCTCAGACATATATTCTCTCGGCATCATCCTCTATGAGATGGTCACGGGACAGGTTCCTTTCGAAGGGGACACGCCTTTTACCATCGGCGTTAAACACAAAAGCGAAATGCCCAAGAATCCCAAGGATCTCAATTCTCAACTGCCCGATGATCTAAACAGAGTGATCCTTAAATGTCTGGAAAAAGATAAGGAGAACAGATACCAGAGTACAGGAGAACTGCGCTCTGAACTGCTCAATATAGAGAAAGGCATTCCTACGACCGACCGGATAATACCCAAAAAAAAGCCCCTTACTTCCCGAGAAATAACGGTTCAATTCACCATGAAAAGATATCTTGTTCCTGTAATGATTGTCTTTGTTGTCATCGTGATCGCTGTCGTCATCTGGCAGCTTCTTCCGCAAAGACCGGAAGCCGTCCCCTCACCCCTACCCGACAAGCCATCTCTCGCTATCATGTACTTTAAGAATAATACAGGGGATGAAAACCTGGATCATTGGAGAACCATGCTCGCAGACCTTCTGATCAAAGACCTGACACAATCGAAATACATTAGAGTGCTCAGCGAAGATAAGCTTGTGGATATCCTAGAGAGCCTGAACCAGCTCGATACAAAAAGCTATTCGGCTACAGTTTTAAAAGAGGTGGCTGCTCAAGGCGGAGTCAATCACATTCTACAAGGCAACTACGCCAAGGCCGGAGATGAGATTCGAGTGAATGTCACGCTCCAGGACGCATCCACGATGGAGATTATCGGCTCTGAGGGAGTCGAAGGTACAGGGGAAGACAGCATCTTCTCTATGGTCGATGAGTTGACCAAAAAGATTAAGAACCGGGTCAGGCTCTCCCAACAAGAAATCGCAAGTGACATAGATAAAGACATTGGAAAAATCACGACCTCTTCCCCTGAAGCTTATAAATTTCTCAGAGAGGGAGAGAAGTATGACAAACAGGATGAATTTCGTAAGGCCCTCCAATTTTATGAGAAAGCCGTCGTGATCGACCCTGAATTCGCATATGCTTATGTAGGCATTGCCATAAGTTATTACAATCTTGGGCTGTTCAGTGAAGAAAAAAAATACCTCCAGAAAGCCACGGAACTCAGTGACCGCGTATCGGATAGAGAGCTCTATCTGAATACGGCAGAGTTTTACAGCACCTCAGAAAGGATCGGACAAGGTATATGGAAATCATTGTTGCATTCACAGCTCGCCGATCTTCACATCGCCTCTAAAAATCCTGAAGCAGTCCTAAAAGAAGCAGAGGAGGCATGGAACGCTTCAGCAGAGGTCGAATACCTTGCGGGTCAAAGAGGGGCATTGACCCACAAAGTCCGGGCTTACCTTGATATCGGCTCCATAGAGAAAGCCATTCAAGAGGCTGAAAAGCTGGAAACAATGATCGAAGAAGGCTTGAACCAGAAGCGTATGAGAAGCTATTTTTATTTGATGGGAAAAATTGAAATCTATAAGAATAATTTTCTCAAAGCCATTGAATATATAAAAAAAGCTTTACTATTAACATCATATGGGCCTCTCACCAAGCCTGCTTTTATGATAAATTCACTTGCCCTGGCTTATTACAAATCCGGGAATCTGGAAAAGGCTCGAAAAGAGTATGAGCGGATAGCCGCACTAACGACAGGCCGGCTTGCATATGGTCCTCTATATGCTAAAAGCTTCTATATGCTTGGCAAGATCCATGAAGAGCTCAACAACAAACATCAGGCCATAGAAAATCATCAGAAGTTCCTCGGACTATGGAAAGATGCCGATCCCGGCTTCCCCGAAGTCGAAGAGGCTAAAGAGCGGCTTGCCGTTCTCCGATAATCTTCTGTTTCCAAACCTTCTACAATCTCAGCTTCCGTTTCTCTTCAAACAATCACGCTTCGTTTCCGGCCAAAATGTTATCCCTCAACTGCCGCGCTTTATCCCACACTCGATCTTCCACATTCTCGATAAAAAGCTGGAGATGGTGATAAGGAATCTCGATCCCTGCGTCATCTAAGGCCAATTTACTTTCCTCCATCACTTTGTAATAAACAGCCTTCTCATCTTCTGCATTCTCAATCCAGATCCTTACAATCACGTCGACGCTCGAAGCTCCCAATTGGGTCACCACAACATCAGGAGCCGGGTCCTTTAATATCATATCTATGTCCTCTATCTTTTTCAGAATCACCTTTCGGGCATCCGGAATATTTTCTTTGTAAGCGATGCCCACAGGCACTTCGATTCGTGTGGCACCATGCTTGGAATGATTGACCAGGACTTGCTCAATAATATTTTTGTTTGGAAGAACAACATACGTATTGTTCAAAGTTCGGATCCTTGTGCTGCGAAGAGTTATGCGAGTCACCTTTCCATACTGTTCTGCGACAGTAATCCAGTCTCCCAACTCAAAAGGCTTGTCCCAGAAAATCAAAAATCCAGCGATGGTGTTGGCCAAAGAATCCTGGGCTGCGAATCCGATAGCAATCCCAGCGACTCCCAAACCTGCCAGCATGGCTCCGACATTGATCCCTATTTGTCCTCCAGCCATGACGATACTAAAAAACAAAAGAAAGGACTTGTAGATATTGTCGATCAAGAGCTTGATGAGATTTTCATGGAAATTCGCCCGCTGCAAAATGAGGATAAGAGGTTTGCGGGTGATGCGGTACCCTAACCAAAAAACGAAAAGGATAGCCGAAGCAGCGAGCAGATCTGGCAAAAACGCTACGATGCTGTTGACGATGCGTTCCACATCCAGCAATTCGAATATTTTTTCCACTATCTTCTCCTTTCATACATGAAATAAAATTTTCCCTATGAAAATTTTATCTATCCATTATAAAAAAAATCCTAGGCATTCTAAAGCAGTCCATCCAAACAGGAATATCTTGCATTTTTCATCATGAGTTGCTATGCTCTGCATTAAGTAAGCAAGGAGGGAAACGCATGTTTGCAAGGATGCTCAGGATTCAAACCGACATCGAGAAAATAGATGAAGCCTCAAGGCTTTTTGAAGAACAGGTTATTCCCCTGTGCAAGGAAAGAAAGGGACACAAAGGAGCTTTCTTTCTGGGGGACCACAAAACAGGCAACTGCATCATTGTGACAGTGTGGGAAACCGAACAGGATCTGCTCGATACCGAACACAGCCGCTTTTTCCAGGAACAGCTGGTCAAGTTTATGAAATATTTCATCACACCTCCCATCCGCGAAGTGTATGAGGTTCTCTACATGGAATAATCGGTATTGCAATTTTGCATTTGAATTGATAACCTTTCCCTACTCCCAATGTCAAAATTCTCACTGGAGGATCAATCATGCCTAAGACTTTAAGAATTTTTATATTGTGTCTATTTGTATCTGCGCTGATATACACGGTTCCTTCACTCGCTGTACAGCCTCAGCAGCAGAATGCGAAACGTCCTTTGACCCACGAGGACTATGATGCCTGGAAATCGATCGGTTCCCCTACCATATCAGCAGACGGAAAATGGATCCTGTATCTGGAGACTCCTCAGGACGGTGATGGGAATATCGTTGTCAAGGATGTCGAAACGCTCCAGGAATTCCGCTACTCTATAGGCTATACCGGAGAGGGGACAGATTCGGAACGGGCAGCCAATCCCCGATTCAGTTACGATTCAAACCATGTGGCCTTTCTGATTTCTCCTTCTCAAGCAGATATCGAGGAAGAAAAGAAGGCTGAGAAAGAGAAAAAGGAGGCGGAAGAAAAGAAACCCGAGAAGGACAAAGAGGACGGGCTCAAGAAAAAACTCGGGATCATGGATCTTGCGGATGGAAAGGTGACCGTAATAGAGAGAGTGAAAAGTTTTGCCATGCCCGAAGAAGCTGGAGGATGGATTGCCTATCTGAAGGAAGCCCCTCCCGAGGAAAAAGAGGATAAGGAGAAAAAGGAGGAGGAAGAGACTGGGGAGAAGAAAGAAGAAAAAAAGGGTGAAGAGGAAAAAGAGAAAGAGAAAAAGAAAAAAGAAGATTATGGAACACCTTTTGTTCTGCGGTCCTTGAAAGATGGAAGCGAGACCACCTTCGAGGATGTCCTCACCTATCGCTTCACCGAGGACGGAAAGAATCTCCTGTATATTGTCTCCAGCAAAGAAAAGCCGGAGACAGACGGCATCTACAGAATACAACCTGGAAGCGAATCCAGCACCCCCCTATTGACAGGAAAAGGAAAATACTCCAAATGGGCAATGGACAAGGAAGAGACTGCGCTCGCTTTCCTGACCGACAGGGATGATCAAGAAGCCGATGAGCCTACCTTTAATCTGTATGGATGGAAGCTGGGAGAGGACAAGGCAGCACTATGGGTTTCGCACACATCCACGACTGACTTTCCTGAAGGCATGGCAGTCAGCGATAAATCCGATATCACATTCTCCGAAGATGGGAAGGTCGTGATGTTCGGAATAAAAGAAATTCCTGAACCGATAAAAGAGGAGGATGATGAGGAGGAAGAAGAGGAGGCCAAATTCGACCTGTGGCATTGGAACGATCCTTATCCCCAGCCTCAGCAGAAAAAGATGGCAGAGGAAGTCCGGAATAACACATGGGAATCTGTCTATCATTTGGATTCTAAGAAGTTCGTCAAATTAGCGGATGAGGACATCCCAGATGTCAGCCTCTCACGGAATGGGAATGTTGCCTGGGCTCAGACGATCCTCCCCTACAGGAAGCTGGTCTCTTATGACGGCTGGTACTATGACGTCTATGTGATTGACCCTGAGAGCGGCGATAAGACACTGGTCAAAAAGAAAGCCTATGCACGGGCCTATCTTTCTCCGAACGGAAAATATATCCACTGGTTCGAGGATGGAAATTGGCACGTGTACGATATTTCAAGTAAAACGACAAAAAACATCACAGAAGAACTTGGAGTAAGCTTTGAGCAGGAGGACTGGGATACGCCCAATCCCGCCTATCCTTACGGAATCGCAGGCTGGACTGATAATGATGCATCAGTCCTGGTTTATGACCGTTACGACATTTGGGAGATAATGCCGGACAGCTCGAATGCGCGCCGGATCACTGAAGGATTCGGGAGAGACATGGACCTTTCCTACCGCTATGTAAGGCTCGATCCGGAGGAATACACCATCGATCCCAAAGAACCTATACTCCTGCGCGGCACCAACCAGGAAACCATGGCCCAGGGATTTTTCCGCGATAAGGTCGAAGGCAGGAAACCCCCTGAGAACCTCATCATTCTCGATAAATCCTTCGGCTATCGCATTCAGAAAGCCGAGGAAGCGGATCTGCTGCTCTATACTCAGGAAAGTTTCGAGGAATATCCTGACCTTTGGGTAAGCGATTTGGACTTCAAGGAACCTCGTAAAATCACTGACCTCGGCAAACAGATACAGCCTTTTATATGGGGAACAGAAGAACTGCGGGACTTTCTGAGTGCAGATGGAATTCCCCTCAAGGGCATCCTGATCAAGCCCGATAATTTCGAATCCGAAAAGAAATATCCCCTTATGGTCTATATCTATGAAACCCTTCACAATTATATGTACCACCGCTTCCGTCACCCTTCACCTGGTACATCCATTAATCCTTCCTACTATGTGAGCAACGGATATGTTCTTTGGATGCCGGATATCGAATACGGTACAGGGTATCCGGGAAGAGATGCCTTGAAATGTGTCCTGCCTGGAATCCAGATGCTGGCCCGAGAAGGTTATATCGATCCCAAAGCTATCGGAATCCAGGGTCATTCCTGGGGAGGCTATCAGGTTGCCTACATGATCACACAGACAGACATCTTTGCTGCGGTTGAAGCCGGAGCTCCTGTTTCCAACATGACCAGCGCTTATGGAGGCATCCGCTGGGGAAGCGGAATGGTGCGGCAATTCCAGTATGAACGCACACAAAGCCGCCAAGGGGGCAGTCTCTGGGAAGTTCCCTTCCGGTACATCGAAAATTCTCCCCTCTTCTGGGCAGATAAAGTCCATACTCCTATACTCATGATCCACAATGACCAGGATGGTGCGGTCCCCTGGTATCAGGGCATTGAATATATTATGGCCCTTCGTCGCCTGGGAAGGGAAGCCTATATGTTCAACTACAACGGCGAGGAGCATGGGTTACGCAAACGGGTGAATCAGATAGACTGGACGCACCGGATGCAGGAATTCTTCGACCACCATCTCAAAGGCGCTCCAGCGCCGGATTGGATGACAGAAGGAATCAAGGCCTGGGAAAAGGAAGAAGAAAAGAAATGAAAATCGAGGCAGGAAATCTGCTCTTGCGATCGTAAAATACCTTTGATGCGCGGCTTTTGAGGGGAAAAAGGGCGGTCCTACCTCGAATCCCGCTGAAGAATGCCTATACTTATCCTTCTCGGTATCGTTTTCATCATCATCGGAATATTGGGGTGTATCATACCAGGAATTGCCGGACCACCCTTCAGTTTCTTGGCCCTGATTTGTCTGTCCATCGCCAGGAAATGGGAGCCATTTTCGGCTGATTTTCTGGTTGCGATGGGAGTATTGACCGTAGTGGTTCAAGCCCTCGATTATCTGCTTCCTGCTGTGGGGGCCAAGAAGTTCGGTGCAAGCAGATATGGATTTTGGGGAGCCATCATCGGGATGCTTCTGGGCATCATCTATGTCCCTCCTTTAGGCATAATCATCGGTGCCTTTCTGGGAGCGCTGCTGGGCGAAGTATTGGCAGGGAAAAAAACATATGAAGCCTTGAAAGCGGGAGCAGGGGTCTTTGTCGGCCTTATGTTCGGCATACTCCTGAAGCTGACTGCAGCCGGCATCATGACCTTCTACTTCATCAAAGCCCTCTTTTAATTCTAATTATTTCCCCAAATTATTCAAATTATTTTGTGTCTTTTATGATTGATAGAAGGATCTTTTTTTCCTCCTGATTGGGAATATAACCCTGTAAAAACGCTTCCAGGACAATCTCCCCTTCTGCGTTCCGGCAAACCGCCTTGGCTTCTGCGAGGTTTCTCTCATTTCGGGCGGAAATTGTCAGCTTGCAGGTGATGGTTTCTCCAAAATAAACAGGCTTCCTGAATCGGAAATCCAATTTTGAGGCATAAAATCCGATTTGCCCTCCAATTTCTGTGACCAGGCTCCCTACAAGTAATCCATGACATATCCGACCTCGCAGGTTTTTTGCCCCGGCAAACCGCTCATCAAAATGAACCGGATTATAGTCCCTGGTCATGTTCGCAAAATCAATCACGTCCTGCCCCATGAATGCTCTGGATGCAGTAAATGTATCCCCTACCTGCAATCCCTCGATAGTTTTTTTCCGAATCTCGGACATCGTTTTTCTCCCGAACTCGCAGTCACGTGAAAATTGACAACTCAAAATATATCAGGCTACCGGGGATTGTCAAATGAAGAAAAAAATCCTTCCCTCTCTTGAATTTTCTCGCCCTAAGATATATTTTTCCCTATGGACATGGATGACGCAACCCTTCTTTCAAAAGGAGGCAATATCATGAACCTTAAAAAATGGTGCTACTTTTTCGCACTCGTTTGCCTGGCCATATTTTTTTCCTGTGGACGGCCGAGCCCTGCTGATCTGGTCTTGCGTGGAGGAAAAGTCGTAACGGTAGATGAAAACTTTTCCATCCACGAGGCCGTAGCTGTCAGGGGAGATAAAGTCATTTTTGTCGGAAGCAACCAAGAGGTCGAAAAATACATCCTGCCCAGCACTCATGTCATTGACTGCAGCGGAAAACTCGTCCTCCCAGGACTGATCGACGCGCATGCTCATCTCCACAGCCTGGGAGATGAGCTCACATCCCTAAATGTCACTGGAACGACGAGCTATCAAGAGATCATAGACGCCGTTGCGGCAAGAGTTAAAACCAGCGAACCGGGAGAATGGATCGTCGGCGGCCGCTGGGATCAAAACGACTGGGAGGAAAAAGTATTTCCAGTGCACGATCCTTTGAGCCAGGTATCCCTGGATAATCCAGTGTATCTTACCAGGATCGATGGAAACGCAGCGTTGACCAACCAAAAAGCGCTCGAGATCGCTGGCATCACCAGAGATACCCCCGATCCCGCAGGTGGTGTCATCATCCGCAACGAAAACGGCGAACCCACTGGAGTTCTGGTCAACAGGGCCATGAACCTGGTATCGGATCACATCCCTGAGGAGTCCTACGAAGAATTCAAACAAAAATTTCTCAAAGCCGTCCGCAGCTGTCTTTCGGTCGGCCTGACCAGTGTCCATGAGGCCGGGATCGGGCCGCGGCACATCAATCTGTACAAAGACCTTATAAACAACGGCCAGCTCAACATGCGGATTTATGCCATGCTGGGAGAAGAAGAGGACCTCCCCTTGGATACGGATCTTGCGGATTACTTTAAAAAACACCGCATCCAAGAGTACGGTCGTCATCTGCTTTCGGTTAGAAGCATCAAATTGTTTTTCGATGGGGCGCTCGGTTCCAGAGGAGCCGCCTTTTTTGAGCCTTACCAGGACGACCCCGAAAACACCGGCCTCCTGAGGATCACCCCTGAATACATCTATGCAATCTCCAAGGCTGCTCTGGAAGCAGACATGGGTGTTAACACCCACTGCATCGGGATTCGCGGCAACCGGCTCTGTCTCGAGGCCTACGGAAAAGCGCTCGAAGAAAATCCCAAACCCGACCACCGTTTCCGCATCGAGCACGCCCAGATCGTCGAAAAAAAGGATATCGAAAAATTTGCCTCCCTCGGAGTCATCCCCTCGATGCAGCCCACACACTGCACTTCGGATATGTATTTTGTGGAAGACAGGATCGGTTCAGAACGAGCGAAGGGAGCCTATGCCTGGCGCTGGTTTATCGAAGCCGGACTGAAAATTCCTTGCGGATCTGACTTTCCTGTCGAATCGAACAATCCCCTGTTGGGAATATATGCGGCTGTGACCCGCCGGGATCCATCAGGATGGCCTGAAGGCGGATGGCATCCCGAACAGAGCATGACTATCGAAGAAGCCATCAAAGGATTCACCATCTGGGCTGCTTACGGGGCTTTTCAGGAGAACGTCCTCGGCTCGATCGAAACAGGTAAATACGGAGATTTTACCGTTCTGGATAAAGATATACTCGAAATCGATCCCAAAGAAATACTGAAGACCAAAGTAACATACACCATCGTGGGAGGTCAAATCCGCTACCGTGCTAAAGATTAGTTTCTATTTTTCGAAGAGCAGGTTGCGAACCCTTCCAGAGCTCAAGCGAAATCCAGAGATCTGCCCCTTTGCATCACGGATGAATCGAATCGTCCATCCCCTGACCCGGAATTTATCATTTGAGACGGCTTGCAGAGGTACAGCCAGGTCTCCATCACGCCTCATATATAAATGTCCCTCTCTCAAGGCTATCTCGAAACCGGCCAGTATTTCTTCACTATAGAATTGACCTTCATATTCCATGAGCTTCTCTTCCGGGATATCGATAGCTTCTCTCTTTTGCGTGGATCTTTTTGGCGGCTTCGGTTTATCTTCTTCAAACTCATCAGCAAGATAAATATCTGCAACTTGACGTGCCAACCTGGATGGATTGAAGCTGCTTGAATTCGAAAGAAGAATAACAGAGAACCGCTGGTCAGGGAATCGAAGCAGATCAGCCCTGTAGCCTCCGAGACTGCCTCCGTGTTCGACGATTCTCAATCCTCTATACTCTCCCATAACAAGCCCAAAGGCATAATCCAATTTCGTGCCATCCTTCAGAAATCCCGGCGTGTGCATCAGATCTATCACACTTTCTCCACCAGCTTTGGGATTATAAAAGTTCTGATCCCAGAGAAAGAGATCCTCTACAGAGGTAAACAGTCCTCCAGACCCGACACAATCGAATGTGGAGATGAAATTTCTGTATTCCCCCTCTCCCCTATCATAGTAACCTGCCGCCCTTTTTGCAATAAGCTCGGTATAATTATCATGAAAACGAGAATTTTTCATGTTCAGGGGCTTGAAAATGTTTTCATGAGCGAACTCCCGCAAGCTTTTTCCACTCACTCTCTTGACAATGACACCCAGCAGGAAATAGCCAGAATTGCTGTATGAATTCTCCTCGCCAGGCTTGAAATTGAGTTCCTTCTGGCGAAAAATCAGATTGAGTGCATCCTGCTCGTGATAGGTCCCGAAGGGAATTCCTGCGATATCCTCAAGCTCCAAATAATCACGGATCCCTCCTGTGTGGTGGATGAGATGCCGGACAGTTATCTGCGATCCATAATCCGGCATCTCTGGTAAATGCTTCCGGATATCATCGTCGAGACTCAGCTTGCCCTGCTCAGCGAGCAAAGCGACACAGAAAGCCACAAACTGTTTCGACACTGAACCGGTGTAAAAGACCGACTCAGGTGTTATCGGGACATCCAGCTCCAAATTCGCCATCCCATAGTCCTTCTTGCAGACAATTTGGCCATCTTCAACAACGGCCAGTGCACATCCTGGCGAATCACTCCTGTCCCATCGAACAAACAGTGTGTCCAGATTGGCATGGAGGTCACTCGCCCAAACTGAAGACCCAAAAAGCAGGATGGTTACAAATGTGATCCATATTTTTTTTGACTTCAATGGATATTTCATCGGGTCTTTCTCCCAGAAAAAATGAGATGAAAGTTATAAAATCTTACCTTTTTAATTCTACACATATCTCAATTTTATGCATCTAATTTCTGCGACTGCACTCAAAACTTTTCAGGAAATAACAAAACTTCTCCGACTAAACAAAATTGCCGATAGAAAATGTCATGGGGAGTGGAGGGTGGCCATTTCAATAACGCCCCGGAAGTTTTCATGTTGGCTTGACATGCGACCAAATCGATGCTTGACATTAATCTGGGAATTCGATAAACTCACTCATCATTCTTGTAAGGAGGTGATTTTTTTTGGCATTCGTGGTTGTCGAAGAAAATGAATCACTCGAAAGCGCTTTGAAAAGATTCAAGCGTAAAGTCCAGCAAGAAGCTATTATCAAAGAGATCAAAAAACATTCTGTATATTATAAGCCTGGCGAACGCAGACGCATGAAAGAAGCACAAGCCCGAAAGCGCATGAGAAGACGTCTGAAAAGAGAAAGAGATTTCGAATATTATTAGAACGTCCTTATAAGAATAAACACATATTTATCAGTCTTATTTATTTGCAGAAGCAGGATTTTGTCTTCGTCAGAATTACAAACCAAAAAAAAGCCCTCCTGGCTTAAAGTTAAATTTCCGTCTCATCAGAATTTCTTCTCTGTTTCCAATCTTCTCAAAGAAGGAGAGCTTCACACCATCTGCCAGAGCGCCAAATGCCCGAACCTCTCTGAATGTTGGAGCCACAGAATAGCGACCTTCCTGATTCTCGGTGATACCTGCACAAGGAACTGCGCTTTCTGCGCCGTAAACAAAGGAAATCCATCTGCTCCCTCTAAAGACGAAGCCTTCCGTGTCGCTGAAGCAGCCTCAAACTTGGGGCTTCGTTATGTGGTGATCACGTCTGTGACCCGGGACGATCTGCCAGATGGAGGGGCACGCTGTTTCGCAGAAACCATAAAGCACGTTAAAGAATCAATCGATGATGTTAAGGTCGAAGTCCTGATTCCTGACTTCCAAGGAGACGAAAAGGCATTGATGACAGTCATTTCTGCCCGGCCGGAAATCCTCAATCACAACATAGAAGTTCCGGAATCTCTTTATCCAACCATAAACAGGCCAAAGGAAAATTACAGACGGTCACTCAAGGTACTTGAAAGGGCCAAGGAATTCGGAGCCACGACTAAATCTGGAATGATGATAGGCCTAGGGGAGACCCAGAAAGACATTCTGCAGACCTTCTCCGACCTCCGTAAAGCGAGCTGTAATCTGCTCACCATAGGACAATATCTCCAGCCCACGAAAAACAATGCACCTGTGAAGAAATATTACACTCCCAACGAATTTGAACAATTGAAAACGATCGCTTCAGACTTTGGTTTTGAAGAAGTCGAGTCAGGACCTCTGGTAAGAAGCTCGTACAGGGCTCACAGGATGTACAGCGCGCACCTTGAAAAAAGGGCGAACTAGCCATGAGGTACCTCATTTTCACCGACATTCACGGCAACCTCGAAGCCTTCAACGCTTTTTTAAAATTCGCTCAAAAAAGAAAAGTCGACCATTACCTCTTTCTCGGAGACCTCGTAGGATACGGAGCATCACCTAACGAGATCATCCAGAAGATTGGCAACCTCAAGCCTATATCGATGATAAGGGGAAACCATGATAAGGCTGTCTGCGGGCTCGATACAGTACAGACATTCAACCCGATCGCTGCCTCGGCGATCCACTGGACAAGAGACCAAATATCCAAGAAAAATCTCAATTTTCTCTGCAGGCTGAAACAAGGCCCCATCATGGTGAACAAGGAAATAATGATCTGCCACGGCGCCCCCTTTGATGAAGATCATTATATCTTCGGCGAATTCGACGCATCGGAGGCTTTTCTTCATATCTCGGCTCGCATCTGTTTCTTCGGACACACCCATTTTCCATTTGTCTATGAAGAAAAAGACCATATCGTAGATGGCACATTCTTAACAGGCGAAAGTAACGAAATCAAGATCGATAAGGACGTGCGCTATCTGATAAATCCGGGCTCGATAGGTCAACCTCGTGACAGAAATCCCCAAGCAGCCTGTGCCATGTATGACACCAATACCAAGAAAATCAAATTCTTCAGATTTCCCTACAACATAGAAGCAGCTCAGAAGAAAATCATCCATGCGGGCCTGCCCCCTGCCTTGGCAGAAAGATTGGCCGTGGGCATCTAAACTTCTTTTCTATATCTTCGGATTGGCATAACAATAGAGGCAGCAGTGGGGGCAGAACTGTTTATAGCTCCCGATATCTACCGAGTCTGTGCAGCAGCATTCTTGGCGCTGGCTTCTGTCCTTCTTGATAGAGGCTCGTTCTCCGCAGGGATGCAGGAGCTGGAGCTGAGAGCCATCGATACAGGAGGAGGGCCGGATCCCGTCGACCTCTGTGAGAAAGTTCTGGCTGCAGGAGAAAAGACGCAAATTCCATCTCTTCGCGACCTGGACAAGATAACGGGCGTCAGATAACTTCTCCTCGCGAGACGGATCGATAAAGGCGAACTTGTGTTTGGATGCTCTCCTCTTCGCTTTGCCGTACCATTGAGCAAAGCTTATACGGATATCCTCTATGCCCTGTCTTTTCAAGCTGGGGGAAATCTTTTCGAACTCCCGGAGATTGGTATGGACCTTGTCATCGTCCTTCCAATAGATCACAGGATCGAACCGGACAGTTATCCTCCGGGGATTCCCAACCAAGCCGGTCAAATCTTCGAGTTGATCGAGGGCAGCCTGACAGGATGGGACGCCGCGCTCGATGAATGTTCTTCCTAACCCTGTTATGGCGAAGTGGAGATAGACCTGAGCATATTTTTGGAGGTGATCCTTCAGGCCTGCCCGGTTTTCGAGCAGATTCGCGAAATTCTTTGACCAAAGCACAATTGTATGCACGTTTTCGGGCCGTAAATCAACAGTATAAACATGCCCAGACGGGCCATACACCCTCGCCCTCTCTTCCCTGAAAGCCGAGGCAAGCCATTCGGGAAAGAAGGCCACCAGGTCGGTCCTCCGCGAAGCACTTATAATCTTTTTCATTCGAACCCTATGGTATCTCAGCCAAAAAAGACTGACAAGAGCAATTGAATTTGACGTCCCTATTCTATTTCTTATAATGTCTGATAAAATAGAGAAGAAATCCAAGATCTCAAAATGGAAAAGAAGCCGCTTACAAAAACAGCGAAAATATGGGTCGTCGGTGGAGGTAAGGGCGGAACGGGAAAAACCTTCATTACCAGCAGCCTGGGAATCTATTTATCAAAAAAGCGGAAAAAGAACGTCATCCTGATCGACGGAGACCTCGGCGGGGCCAACCTCCATTCGATCTTCGGAATCAAGCAACCGGAAAAATCCCTTTCCAATTTTTTCGAATCCAAAGCTCCCCTGGAGCAAGTAAAGGTTGAGACAGGAATCGAGAATCTCTCGCTCATTGCCGGAGACATCCACTCTCTTGCTGCGGATAATATTCGGTATTCCCAGAAGCTCAAGCTTTTCAGACACATCGAGAGATTGAATGCTCAATATGTCCTGATCGATGTGGGAGGCGGCAGCCACTACAACATCATAGATACCTTTTTATTCGCCGATAAAGGGATTGCCGTTCTGACCCCGGATGCTCTCGCACTGGAGAATATGTACCAGTTTATGAAGAACGCCATCTACAGAAAGCTGAGGCTGACGCTGCGAGCCTCTGGCTTTAGAGGGCTGGCTCAAGAAACCTGGGCCCACAGAGAAACCAAGAAGATCAGCAACATCAGAGAACTCATCGATTTCTTTATGGGACTTCCTGAGACCGGGAATCTCATCCAGGACGCCTTTTCCGACTTCAAGATCTCTCTGATTCTGAATAAAATAAGAGATATGCAGGACGTCCATCTCGGCGCATCCATCAAAAGCACCTTCTTGAAATACCTGGGAATCGATGTGGAGTATGTGGGTTTTCTGGAATTCAATGACTCCATCCGCCATTCGACCCAAAATCATAGGCCCTTTCTGATGGACCATCCGGAATCCCGGTTGGCTACAGAGATCGAGCTTTTTACAGAGAATCTTTTACTGGGAAACGAGATCAACATCTGGGAAAAGTGATCATGTCAAGAAAAGAATACAAAGAATGTTTGAAAGTTCTGGAGCTCGGTCCCGATGCTTCCCTTACGGAGATAAAAAGATCTTATCTCCATCTAAAAAGACTCTATTCCACAGAATCTGTCGCCATATCGCCGATTGCAGGGGAATTCCCGGCAGAAAAACGAGAAGCGGTACTCAGAGCGATCGAGGAAGCTTACTCCAACCTTCTGGATATCTTAGAAAAAGAAGACCGAAAAATCCGGAAAAAAGAAAAAAAGATCACCTTTGATATCGAACGGGAAGAAGCAAAGACCGATGCACTTCCTTTGATCGAAAAGATGCTGAAACAGGCCGGATCCGTCCTCAGAGCCGAGAATCTGAAGAAAAGCTTCGGCAACCGTATGGTGGTTAAAGGAGTGAACCTCGAGGTTCGCTCGGGTGAAATCATAGGTCTCTTGGGCAGGAACGGCGCGGGCAAGACAACCACATTTCAGATGGTCTCAGGGCTCATAAAGCCCGACAGCGGCGTGATTCTACTGGACAACACCGAGATTTCGGCCTATTCGACCCATAAGAGGGCGTCTCAGGGCATCACTTACCTCCCCCAGGAAAATTCGGTCTTTCTCAAGACTTCTGTGGAAAACAACCTCAAGATGGTCTGGGAACTTCAAGGCAGCAAAAAAAGGGAGCGGATGAGGTTAGCACAACAACTGCTGGAAGAACTGGGATTGGAGGATCTGTCCCATCAGGCAGCATACACTCTCTCGGGCGGGGAGAGACGAAAGTTGGAGATTTGCCGTGCTCTGATACTGAAGCCCAAGTTTCTTCTGCTTGACGAACCCTTCACCGGAATCGATCCTTTAACCGTCATCGATCTTCAGAAGATCCTGATCAAGCTCAGGGATAAAGGAATCGGCATTGTCCTTTCTGACCACAACGTCAGGGACACATTTAAAATTACAGATCGGGCCTATGTGATTGAGGAAGGCGAAATATTGGTGGAAGGAAATCCACAACAAGTGTCCTCGAACGAATGGGCAAGGAAGCGTTTTCTTGGATTAAATTTCAAATTGGGAGGGGAAGTGACTCATTCCTCTTGAGTAAAAAGGTGATCGCCCAGCGTCTGTCCCAGAAAAAAGTAGAACAGGAAGAAATACACAGCTAGAAGAACAAGATAGAGGGCGAATACAGATAAGGCTGATACGGAAATCAGTCGGAACAAGTTGGTAGACAGCATACGGGAAGCGATGTGAAGAGTCACGATCCATATAGCGGCGATAAAAAGCACATCGAAGGCCCTGGATTTTAGACACACCGACATCTGGGAAGGAGTTCTTTTTTCTTCTTCCTCATACGCCTCGGCAGGCTTTGTCTCAAAGGGAAGGCGCTCCTGCTCCAAACCTTCAGGTAATCCCATGCCGGTATCGGGCATAGAGGCTTCCTCTTTTGCCGGCTCGTCTTCTGTGGGCTCCGCCATAACGGGCTCTTCTTCCTGAACCAATTCTTGTTCGAAGGCTTCTTCTTCCAGTTCTTCTTCTAAAATTTCTGCTGCTTCTCCGTCCTCAATTTCAGCTTGATCTTCAGGCTGCATTGTTTCCTCTGCTGGATACCCCTCATCTTTCTCTTCGATAACCTCGGCTTTTTGTTCCTCTTCATCTTTTTGTTCTTCAACGGCTGTTCCTTCTCCTGGTTGTTCTTCTTTTATTTTTTCCGCCCAAGGAGGGAACTCGTCTGTGGGAGGAATTTCTCCTTCCCACTCTTCCCTTTCTTCTTTAAGAGACTTCAGGAATTTTTCGATCTCCGCTTTTTCTTTTTCTTCGGAATCCACAATATTCTCTAGATCTTCGGTTTTAAATTCTGGCACTTCCTCTTCCTCCGGAGAAATCCCTTTATCAGGTTCCGCAGCACTTTCATCTTCATCCTTCTCATCCAGTTCGCTCAAATCCTGTATGCCTGCAGCCATCTCTTCCTCAATAATCCCCTCTTCTTTCTTCCCTTTCTCCTTCTTCCTGCGTTTGTCTGCTGAAGATCTTTCACTGGACGGCTTCGTTTCCTCGGTTGGACTTGTATCTTCCTCTTGGACATCTTCATCGACTATCTTTTCTCCAGGGGTCTCTTCCTCGACAGACTCGTCCTCTGGAAAAAGAAGCTGGGTCCCACAGTTAGAGCAGTATTCAGAGCCCTCGTCTATGATGGCTTTACAGTACGGGCATCTCCGAATGGCCATTATTTTATTTATATTCAGAAAACGAGCACTTGTCAACATCAGTTTGCTCGAGAAGCCGGCCGCAGAGCTCGACTCGCATCTGAGAAACCTGAAGCCCCCGAGATCTCCACGGACCATAAATCACTACATGGGAACGCTGAAAACGCTGTTCTGTTCGCCATCCGGAAGAAATATTATTCCGGAGAGAATCCCTTAACCGAAGTAAAGCCTTACCATACAGATGAAAAGCGCCGCGAGTATTCGCCCGATGAGATCTCACGGATCCTCAAGGCTGCCGGCGAGGTCGAGAAAGAGGCCTGGCCGAATACAATGCTGCAGAAATACGCAAAGAGGATTATCCTTTTGCTGCTCTATACCGGAATGCGGCCGGGAGAAGTGATCAACCTGAGATGGGAGAATATCCAGAATGATAAGACCGTTTTGAAGCGGACCGAGACGAAACAGAAAAGGGAGAAGGTCATCCCGTTGACCAAGGGAATTAAGACCATCCTGGAGAGCCTTAGAGATAAGAGGCATAAGGATGGCTATGTTATACCGAGGAGACGAGGGAGAGAAAAGAAGAAGTGACAAAAAATGACATAAAGTGACATTTTCTTGGATGGAAGTTGAAACTTTTCCCTAATTGCGCTAAAGCCTACCAAGAAAAAAAGAATTTCATCCAGGCAAGCAAGGAGAAAAAATTGGCATAGAATTTGCACTTGAATGTCCTGATTGTATAATTATATTCCATGAGGAACAGCCAAGGTAAAGGAGAAGGAACAATAAAATGAAGGAGAGGTACAACCCAATACATCTAGCCTGCCACGTATGGGCTAAGTTTTATGCTTTGCCTAAACACAAAAACAGCAAAATTGAAGACTACTCGATTTATATCGAAATTAATAACGGCAAAAAAGAGTGTTATCTGGTTCAAGGTGGAGAAGATGCTTTTTTATGGAAAGGAGCATATGCAAGAACATCATGGGAACCCATAAAAGATGAAGAAGAATTATATAAGAAAAAAGATCTTCTAGGATCTGTTCATGTTAGATTCAAAGATAAACCAATAGAAATAGACAACAAGTTGTTAGAGCCTTTTCCAAATTACATTTTTTTCTGGAATTACATAACAAGATAAAACGTTATGCTCAATATGACTATTTCTGCAGGTTACAAAAGAATTTCCTTTCTTGTCAAAAAGGGAATTAGACCCCTGACAACCAACTTTATTTACTCTTATACAGATAAAGAGAAGAAGGAAAAAGCTGTTGGTTCGATAAATCAATGAGAGACTGATATGAGTACTTGCATTGTTATCAAGGAATTAATGTTTTCACTTTGGGTCTGCATTCTTGAATTCAAGGGCTATAGCGACGCTGGGGTATACGCTATTATAGAGTATGACGAAAAATTTGGGCCTTATCCTTACAAAGTAATACACTATGGAAAGGCAAGCAATTTCCCAATGCCTGGCTTTTTCACTTATCATCCTAAATACCACCGCTGGATCCGAGAGGCAGATCCTCAAGACCTTTTCATATCTATATACACGATGCTAAAGTCAAGCAAGCAACAGAGGAAGGCTGTTCTGGCAGATCTCTTGAGCAGCTATAAGCCTGTCTGTAATGACTAGAATGTATACGGTGCTTTATAAGAAATACCTTTTTGCCAAATTGAGGGGAAAATCTCTAGCCATGACGAAAAAGTCATGTTTTTAAAGGGAGGAAAAAAAGACGAGAAATTTACTAACATAAATATAAACGGGGGGATTAGATGGGAACCAATTTTGGAGGCTATGAGTTTGATAATCCAATAAAACTTGTAAGGTGGATAGCTCCTTATCGAGCAGGAATTTATTTAATTATGGCTTTTGAACCAAATTCTTATCCTCCTTTCAGACCTGTTTATGTTGGAGAATCAGAAAACATGTCAGTGAGCGGATTCATTTGGTATCATCATAAAAATCGATGCTGGATAAAACAAGTTGATAATATAAGCGATCTTTACATATCTACTCTTTCACTGCCTAAGTCTACTAAGACGGAGAGGACCGAAATAAAATCAAGACTCATTTCTATTTATGATCCAGTCTGCAATCAGGTATAATTATTAAGAACGAAAAAAGAAGAGATTTGTGGACTTATTAATTTAATAAGGGGCGAATCAAATCATCTAAAATCTAACCCTA